>Ga0307981_1001158_pt1 | contig 24401 bp, 19 predicted proteins | sample OrgLakmetagen987_FD_201849 | JGI IMG/M metagenome (GOLD analysis project Ga0307981, IMG submission 201849) | Saline water microbial communities from Organic Lake, Antarctica - #987 | ecosystem: Environmental > Aquatic > Non-marine Saline and Alkaline > Saline | place: Antarctica: Organic Lake... | reverse complement strand
ACGCGCTGCTGGGCATATTGCACAAGCACAACGCATCGCCCGAACTCGTGAAGGCATTAGCCGCGCATCAAGTGGCAGGCTTCGAGGCTGAGATTGCCAAGGCTCCACAACAAGAGCAGGCTCGCATCGACGATGTGAACAAGCAGCTTGCCGAGGCGTTCGGTAACGATCTACCCGCAATCAGTCAAGAGGGCTTGAAGGGGCTTGCAGCGCTCGGAATACAGGTTCCAGAGTCGGGCAACATCTCCGACTTGAAGATCGGCTATCCAGAAATCCTCAAGGCAGGGCAGCGCATGACGCAACTCATCTCTGAGGACACTGTGAGCCGTGAGGCTAATCGCGATAAGGCTGGCAACAATGCTGGCTCCTACAAGGAACAGGCGAAGGCGATCAAGGCCGATCCAGCCAATCCGTTCAATGCGGACTTCAACAGCGAAGACCCAGCACGCCAGAAGAAGGCGCAAGCTGAGTTCAACCGCTTGATGAATCTGTCTGATGCGCTTGGAGGTGGTCGATAATGGATACCACTAAGAAAGCAACCCTAGCGGACGTTTCAGAAGCGTGTGGAGGCGTTCACCGCAACACTGTGAGCAAGATACTGTCTGGCACTTACACTGGCGACATCGAGACGATTAAAGCCGTCAAGGATGCAGCTCAGCGTATCGGCTACAAAGTGACTCGCACAATCGCTCCTCGTGCTCACGGCGTATCCCGCAAGGAAGACTCCGCGACTGACGACGAATTGCCTAAAGGCGTGAAACTCTACGAGCCGAAGACTAAGCAGACGAGCAATCACAAGTGGACGCTGGAATACAGCATCAAGTGCGCTTGTGAATGGGAGTTCGATAAGGACGCAGACGGACACCCTATACTTGAGTCGAAGAAGGCTGTTGACTACGAAACCCGTAACTACAGCCAGTGCTTGCCGAACCGCCCTACGCTTCGAGAGATCGAGCAACACATGTCGCAACAAAGAGCGCTTATCCCAGAAGCGGTATAGCTCGACGCAACATTGCATACACAGCCTCACCTTTATCGGTGGGGCTTTTTTGTGGCCTTATCCCTTGACCGAAACATTTCGAGGTTGCACGTTGATTTCAGAGAGAAGCGGAAAGATACCTGTTTACAGCCTTGAAGCCTTTCGTCCTGCTGGGGGAGATTCCAGTATGTCGTAGGCCAGTCGAATGACTGATACCCGATGACGATCCAACAATCGTTAATCAATAATACAGGAGAACACATACTATGGCTTACAAAGCTTTACCCGCACACTTCCGAGAAGATTTCTCGACCACATGGGAGGCACGAATCGCACGTCGCGTTTCTGACTTCTACGGACTCGTCAAGAAGGTCGATCTAAATGGCTACAAGAAGCGCTACAACCAGTCCGAGATTCTGGATATGCAGCGCAAGACAGGCCGTGCTCAGAAGACTCGCATCTCGGAGCGTCAAACCTTCTTCCGCTGGCTCTTGGCTCACGAGGTTGACCTCGCTGAAGTCCTTGACGAGTGGGACGCAAAGAACCTTGGAGACATTGCTCTTCCAGATTCCGACATCATGACTCAACAGGTCGATGCCTACAATCGCGAGGTTGACCGCACGATCAAGGAAGCGGTCGAAGGACTCGCAACCGTTGGTGCTGAAGGCACGAGCACTCAAGCGCTCACTCAGGTTGTCGATTCCGACTACGCTGATGGAGCAACTGATGCAGGCTTGTCGCTCAAGCAAGTCATCCGCGCTAACCGCTTCTTCAAGGACAACGATCTAAAGCGTGCAGCTCGCTGCTTTGCCTTCGATCCAGAAGCAGAAGACAACCTCCTGCTGACCGCTGAAGAAGTGAAAAGCTCTGATTACGTCATCGCTGGCGCAATCACAGCAGGCAGCATGGAAGGCATGACTTGGATGGGCTTCCAGTGGGTCTCCCACACAGGCTTGACTCAAGTGGCTGGTGGTGGTGGTCAAGGTGGCGACATCGTTCGCAACTTGGCATGGGCTAAGGATCACATCCGCTTTGCAGACGGCGAACGTCGCGCATACGCTGATGTGCTTCCAGAGCGCAGTCACGCATTACAAATCCGCACAACCGCTCGAATGGGCGCTTACCGTAACGAAGAGAAGGCTGTCGTGGCTATCAACTCTCTCGTAACCGCCTAAATCTTAGGCCTAGAAACATAGGAGAAACATATTATGCCAGACTTAACACTCACAACCGCAACTGCCGCAGTGCAGAATGCGCCCACCGCGAAGAACAAGCTTTCCACGGTTCGTGGAACGCCAGATCATCGCGTCGTAGTTGACACCTTCACTTGCGCAGGAGCACTTGCAGCAGGCGACAAGATTCGCGTTCGTATCGTGCAGGGAGGCTCTGAAATCCTTCCTGTCCTGTCCGACATCGTTGAAGCAACCTTTGCTTCCGAGCTGAGGCTTGACGTTGGTATCTACGAAGTAGCTGCTGACCGTGGTATCGGCGCAGAAGTGGACGGTGACAACCTCGCTGATGGCGTGGACTTCGCGGGGGGCGGCGTTTACGCTGCACGTCCTTTAGCAGTCCCAACCGTCCAGAACGAATACTGGATCGTTGCCGAGGTGAAAGCCGTCACAGGCAACACTTACACTGGCCAGAAGATTGACTTCTACACGGCGATCAACTCTGCGAACTAAGTTCGCTTTCATAATGGGTTAGTTTAGGCCGCAACTGGAAACGGTTGCGGCCTTTTTACTTTTACAACAGAATCACATGAACAAGACCGAGATAGCCAACCTAGCACTTAGCCACGCACGAGAGCAGTCTCTCAATGGCAATGTGGACACAACCGACGAGCTGATGGCTGAAACCGTCCTGCTGCATTACGAACAAGCCCTCCGCGAGATGCTAGGCCGAGTTCGCCCCCGCTTTGCTCAAGGCCGCAAAGGTCTTGCAATGAATGCAGCGTCTCCAGACTTTGAATACGCTCATTCGTTTATCCTGCCAACTGACTACGTTGAGATGGTTCGCTTCAACGGTGATGAAGTCATGGTCAACGACGACTTTTATGAGATCGAAGGTCGCAACCTGCTTACCGACGAGGGGCAGGCGAAGATCGTTTATATTCGATACGAGACTGACACCTCACTCTACGAAGCCGAGTTTATCGAAGCCTTCGCATTACTACTGGCATCAAAGATCGTGAATGCTCGCAGGGGCGATAAGGAACGCGCTGAGTCTCTTCTAGTGCAGTCCGAGCGTAAAGCCTCAGAGTCCAGCACTAAGGCCGCTCAGAGTAGCCGTAGATACAACTCACGCGACAAGGTTCAGCGCTCTTCAAGGTGGACAGGTTCGACAAGACGCAAGAGCACGAACGAAACAACGAACGGAAATACTGGAGTAAGCTACGATGCCTAAATCACGGAAAGATATTTATCACCTAAACGCTGGTGAATGGTCACGCAAGGTTTACGGTCGAGTCGATCACGAAAAGCATTCAAGCGCGTGCAGGCAGGCAAGGAATGTGATAAGCTGGCCTCACGGAGCTGTAAGCAAGCGCAAAGGGTTTGAACTCGTAGCACCAACGAAATATGACGATAAGATTTGTCGTCCTGTTCGCTTCCGCTTCAGCAAATCTGACACGATGTTGCTTGAGATGGGGCATGAGTATGTCCGCTTCCATGTGAACGGTCAACAAGTCCGTGAAGCTCCTACTGGCATCGGCAGTATGAGCGCTGCAAATCCAATCGTAGCTACTGCAACGGGTCACGGTTACAGTGACGGAAACGAGATTTACTTGCAGGGATTTGTCGAGATGCCAGAGATGAACGAACGCTGGGTAAAGGTTGCCAGTTCTACGTCCGATACATTCGAGATTCAAGACCGCGATGGAAATGACATTGATGGTAGCGCGTGGACAGCCGAGGCAACTGGAGGGACGGCTGAAAAGGTTTACGAGATTGCTTCGATCTACACTGAAGCCGACTTATACAATTTAGACTATGCACAGAAGAATGACGTGATGTGGTTCTGCGATGGGGCGCATCCAGTCCAGCAAATGATACGATTTGGGCTCACAAGCTGGACGATCAGCGAATACGAGTTCGCCTTTCCTCCTGCGCTTGATCCGAATGTCGAAGCGGGGCAACTGCTTGAAGTTGACGCAAAGACTGGCACAGGGGCAACCATGACTGCGGGTGGGCATACTCCATTTAGCTCTGCTCATGTAGGATCGTATTGGGTTCTTCGCCACTTTCGCAAGTCTTCTGAAGTCACCGCTTCTGGAGTGACAAACGCTATTAAGGCAATAGGCAATCTGACACTAGAGACATCTGGCAAATGGAGCGGAACCGTCATCGTCTATAAGGCTCAAGTTCAGTCTCCGAACCTTGCGACTTATACGGCTTCCGAGTGGACTGAGGTGGGTTCATATACTTCTAATAATTCTACAGATGGCGACGGTAAGAATTTCAACGTAAGATTTACGCAAGATGATGAATCTCGATACTATCACATGGGCGGTAGCGTGGGAGACGCTAAGGCAACCCTACGGTCTGAAGCAGTATTGATCGAAGGAGCCGTCAAGATTACGGGATTCACTAGCGCTACAGAGGTTACGGTGGACATCGTAAGGGAGCTTGAATCTACTGACATAACCGAAGACTGGTCTGAAGGCGCATGGAGCAGATTACAAGGATACCCACGAGCAATGTGTTTATTTGAGAAAGCCATTTGGTTTGCCAACACGAGCGCATACCCTCAAGGCATCTGGAAATCGGAAACAGACCTCTTCGACAGCTTTCAACTTGGAACTGACGACACAAGCGCACTATTCATTGAACTGGATTCTAAAGAGCGAAATGACATTCTCTGGATGGTTGACCAAGATAAGCTCATGATCGGCACTTCTGGGAGTGAGTGGACGCTAGCGGGAACTGATTTGAACTCTGTAATCTCTCCTACAAACATCGTCGCCCGTAGACAGGAGAACAAAGGCTCTCAAGCAATCCGTCCAGAGACGGTTGATGATGTTGTGATGTATGTGCAGCGTGGAAGCTCTCAGAGCCTCCGTGCGCTGTCTTTCAGTATTGAGAGAGACAAGTTTCACGCGCTCGACATGCAAGAGTTCAGCGATCATTTAACAGCAGGTGGATTGCGGTCTATCGCTTATCAGCCAACGCCAGACCCCATAGTATGGTGCTGCACTGGAGACGGTAAGCTTTTGTCGTTTACATACGAGCGAGATCAAAATGTCTACGCATGGAATCCGCATGATACAGACGGAGACTTTGAGGGCGTAGAAGTTATCTACGGATCGCAAGATGACGAGGTATGGGTTGCAACCAATCGCACTATATCTGGAGTCACGCGCCGCTTCCTCGAACGAATGTCTGGAGACTACAATCCTTCGTTATCGCTCGATGACCGCAGCATTAAGCAGGACGCTCAAATAGCATTCTGCGTTGATACGACTGCAAGCATGAGTGGGATTATTGCCGACATTCTTGAGTTAGCTGACCAGATAGCATCTGTTTACGGTTCAGCTTATCGAGACGTTCAATTTGCTTTGATCGGATTTAAAGATGAAGATGACAGTCCAGTGTTCGAGCCGAACCTCGACTTCACGAGTTATACCTCATTTAAGATTGCTTTAGAGGGAATTAGCACAAGTGGTGGTGGAGATGGCCCAGAGAATGGCTACGGATCAATCGTGCAGGCTTGTAATTCATACTCATGGAACGAACGATACGCACACGAAGTGCTTATGTTTACTGACGAATCGAGCCACGAAAGGGGAGCTACGCAATCTCAAGCATTGAGCGCACTTAACTCGATTGACGCTGTATTCCATTTTGGAACCGTCAGTAACGCTGGATACCAGTTCTTGTCGGATCAAACGGGAGGCTTTAATTTCAATAGCTTAGAAGACTTCCTATCAAAACTTAAAACTTCTACGACAGTTCCCGAATCGGATTCTAAAAAGCGCTTCGTTGATTGCTCTAAATACTACGATCAAAACTCTGACTTGACGATTCGAGGGCTATGGCATCTTGAGGGAGAGGCCGTAGAAGTGCTGGCTGATGGCTATCACGTTCAAGGTTTAACCGTGACGAATGGGGCAATCGTTTTCGATAGTTTATTCTCGACCGTCTTTGTCGGCTTGAAATATGAAGTATTCGTTCAACCGCTTCAGATTAATGCTGATAGCGTAGTCGGTTCGTCAACTGGCTACACGAAGGTTATGAGTTCCGTCTATGCTGACTTGATCGACACGATAGGACTGAAGTATAGCGACGGATCGAAGAGCGCTGATGGGGCTATAAAGTATCGAGACGTGACGTTTCGAGGGGGCAATCAAGACCAGTCATTACCACCTCAGCTATTCAATGGTGAGGTCGAGTTGATAATGAACACAGGACACGAGCGTGACCCGATTCTTATCTTAAAGCACGACGCGCCACTGCCATTCACTCTTGCTGGATTGATAATTCACTACGATGTTACGGGCGAATAATATGATGCAACTTAAACCATACGAAGAATGCAACCATGCAACCATTGAAGCGTGGTGGATAGCTCACGAAGCAATGTCGATTCCACATGCAGCGCTACCAAAGACAGGTTGCATTGCAGTTAACGAGGATGGCGTTCTCTGTGCAGCAGCTTGGCTGTATCTCGACAATAGCGTTCCAGTTTCATTTATGTCGTGGATGATTGTAAATCCCGCTGCTCGCTCTATGGAAAAGTTCGACGGACTGAACCATTGTATTCGATACCTTACTGACCACGGCGAAAACCTTGGTTACGGCGTAATGGTTTCGATGTCCGCAATTCCATCTATCTCTAAACTAATGAAGCTGCATGGTTTTGAAATTGCGTCTAAAGGCGTGGAAATTCTTTTAAAAGGTTAATCGTATGGCATTCGCAGCAGTTTTAGCTCCAATCCTTACCGTAGTCGGAACAGCAGTTTCGGCTTACGGGACGTATCAATCTATGCAGCAGCAGAGCGATATGTCCAAATATAACGCTCAAGTTGCAGAGTCTCAGGCCGAGCAGACGCGCCTAGAAACTTCTGAGAGGGTAAGCCGCCAGCGCAAGGAGAACGACCGCTTCAAGAAGCGCCAGAGGGCAGTATACGCTAAATCTGGGATCACATCGACTGGCACACCGCTATCCGTAATGAGTCAGACAGCAGCCGACCTTGAACTGGCCGCACTGGATACCGCCTATGCTGGGGAGTCCAGAGCGCAGGCGCTCATGCAGCAGGGCGCAGTGAATCGTTACCAATCGAAATCAATTCGTCGCGCTGCACCGCTTGCAGTGGGAACTACGCTTCTCGGTGGAGCCAATCAATTAGCAAGAATGAAACTCTAGCATGGCAAATATCCCATTACCTAAAACTTCTGACGTTAAGAGCGCCACTGGATACCAGCAGGTTGATCCATCGACGGGAACCGCGCCTTACCGCGCACTGGTCGGGGCAGGCGGGGCTATTGCTGAGACTGGAAAGACGTTTCATATGTTTGCTGAGAAGCGCCAGAAGCTACTCAACGATGCCGCAGAGTCACAGCTCGACTTAGAGATGATGCGAGCGAATGGTGAGATCGACGAATACGCCTTAAAAAACCAGCAAGACCCAGACAGTATTCGCACGTTTGCCGACGAACGATTAGGCCGAGTCTGGGATGGCGTAGATCGAAAGAAGGTTGACGGCGAAGCATACCAATTGCTGAATCAAAAATACGCACACCAAGCTGAGCGAACCAAGATTGGGGTCAACGGCAAGGTTACGCAAATGGAAGTCCAGAACGCGAATGCTGTGTTCTTCAATCAGGCCGAAGCAATGCGACGTGCAGGCAATCCGCAGGCAGCATTTGACGCGCTCAAGAAGATGTCTGTAAGCGATGCCGAGCTTCACGACAAGATGGAAACTATCTTCTCTGAGGGAGTATCATTTGAGGTGGGAAGCCGGATTCAGTCAGCTTACAATTCTACGGACATTGAGCAGCTCGAAATGCTCAAGGAAGAGCTTGAGGCTAAAGGTGATGATGGTCGCCATTCGGCTTACGAATACACGATCAATCACAATGGGCAGGACGTTGCTGCTGGAGGTTTAAGTATTGGAGCACGTCGCCAGTCGATTGAGGAGATTGATTCAAAGATTTCACGTCTTGAAGTTTCAAGCGTCAGAGGCCAGCGCAAGGCTATCAAGACTTACTACAAAGAAGACATTATGCAGCTAGACCCGAACCTTCCAATTGATGTTCGCGAGTCGCTAGAAGACATTAGGATCGGAGACGTGGGAAAGCTTGGAATGTCTAGCGCAGAGTTCATGCAGTTGCAGTTTCAAATAGTCGAAGAGCAATCACTATATCTCGAAGATGAAAATCATTTAGGTATGAAAGAGTCAGCTCGCAAAAAGCTATGGAAAAGCATTGAGTCGGCTGGGCTTTCTGAGTCGGCGCAAATGGCTCTAGTTCGCCGCATGTTGTCAGTTGAAGAACTGCGAGCTGGCAGAGACGAGATTCGCGGAAACGGAATGAAGGGGTTCTTTGTCGATCCAGACATTCCAGCTTTCAAGCAGAAGATTCAAGAGTCGCTAGTATCCCGATACATTCGTGAGGCTGATCTGATTATTGAGGGTCTAGGCGAAGGCCGAAGCAGTGAGCCGTTTTTAGGTTTCGTCGAAGCGATGGATGAGCTTGAGCAATCGCTCAAAGGGCTAGACGAAAAAGATGCCGAGAAATTCATCAAGACGGACGTTCCTGCTTTATGGAATGACCACATGTCAAAGGCTACGCAAGAAGCCCTCGACACTATCATGTATAAGTAATTATGGCTGACCAACTTCAAGACTACTTCACCTCTGGTGATAACCGATTCAATACACTCTCTCAGAAGGGTAGGGAGTTTTATGATCTTCAAGACCCAGAGACACGCGATTCCGAGATGGACAAGCGGCACGCCTCTATGTGGCTTGCTAAGCGTGCGTTCGGAAATGTTAATCGTTACCAATTCGTGATGGACAACTTTGACGGCTTCGCAAGGCAAAACTTCGATAGTTCTGATCTAAGCAAAGTTTATGCAGAGATCGGGAAGAGGTATGCTGAGATGCAAGGGAAGCGGCCTATTAAAAGCAAAACTCCCGTCTTAGACAAAGCGCGATACGCATGGGATGTCCCTTCGCTAGCTGCCGAAGGTTTAGGCAGGGGAACCCGTCAACTTGCCGCTGGAACAGAACACGCCATTGGTGACACTAGCCAAGTTGTTGGAGACTTCATTGAAAGGGGCGCAGAGTCACTTGCCTACAGCCTAGAAATGACCGACGAAGATCGGATCGAACTCATGGATTACCGTGAGAAATTACGGAATGCTACAAGCGAAGAGGCAACAACTGGCATCGTAAAATCTTTGCTCGGTGGAGACATGTCTGTATCTACTTTTGAAGATGTGTCAGCGTCCCAGAACGCCGTCGAGGAAGAGTTTCGAGGCAAGCTTACTGCTAAGGTTGAGGAGATCGTAGCGCGAAGTAAGGAAGGCATTGTAGGAGGGTCGCTTGATTTCACTGCACGAACGGGGAATTGGGTTAAAGAGTATGGGGAAGAGGCCAGCAAGATTGGCGATTGGATAGTCGAAATAGATAAAGAATATGGCGACTTAGAATACATCGGTGAAAACGTCAGAAGGTCTATCGTAGGCAAAGCAACTACTGTGATTTCCGAGTCATTGCCAATGATTATTTCATTGATGAATCCAGCTACGTCTCCGCTCGGAGCGGCAACAATGTATGAGTATGTAAGGCAAGCTGAAAAAGAAATGGTAGAGGCAAAGGGCGAAGTCTTCGATCCGAAAAAGAACTACGGTTCCCGAGCATTTCTTACGGCAGTTCAAATTGCGATTGAACGTATGCTAGGTGTGAATCGAGCGGCAGATAAAGTTTTCTCTATGTTTAAAAACAAGAGTGTTCGCGAGACTGTTGCTTACATGGGGAAAGTTGAGAATTTAAAGGCAGTATTAAAGGCCGCTGGAATGTCTGGCTTAGAAGAAGCCGTTGAAGAACCTCTACAGGGAGCGGCTGAGGAGTTTCGGAATATGTTTATTGACGATGACTTTGACATGACCCTTGAAGAGTTTGTTAAAGCTCGTGGGGTAGATGCCTTCTACGGAGGTATCGCGGGATTTGTTATGGGTGGAGCCGTGACATTCAAGGGCAACCAAGATGTCAAAGCTGAGCTTCAACACGATTTCATGGCTAAAGACGGAACTCCTTTCGGCTTTAAGGAAATGAGCGGATCGTTGCGCAGAGTTCGTAGCGATAAAGAGCTTCGACAAATGGGTGAAAGCGCTGGCATAGGCGACACCATTCTAAAGGCGGCAAACGGCGACAAGGCAGCATACGACACCTACAAGGACAGTATGCTCGAAGCAATCCCCGACACAGAGATTGTAGCAGGCAACCGACACGATACGGATCAAGTTGTATTCACGCACAAAGGTTCGACCTACGTGTTTGACGAGTTCTCTGGTAGCACTGCTATCGACCTTGAGAATGCGACGACAGCAGAGCAGGTTAAAGCCCTTCAGCAAGCAACTCCTATGCTTGCAGCAGTTCGCGAACACAATGAAGCAGTCGAAGCTAAAGCGCCAAAAGGAACATACGTTGTTCCAGTCATGGTTGACCTTCCAGCTTCCTCTGATGGTGGAAGAATCCCAGCAGGTCGAGTCGAAGCGCCTGCTCAATCCGAGAAGGGTGGCAAACACCTTTTAATTGACCCTATCACGAGTGAGCCTATCGGTGAATTTGACACGAAAGATGCCGCGAATAATGCCGCATGGGAGTGGCAACAAACTAAGCTTGATGAACTAGCGGGTGCTACCAAGTCCACACTTGATTATTTAATCGGCCTGCACGGTGGACAATCTGCTGATGTCGTAAAGAATCAAAGCCTTCGAGCGATGGTTGACATTGGTGAAATGACACGAGATCAAGCCGTCTCTACTGCGCGATCTTCAGCTCCAAAGATCACGCAAGGCATGACTGACGATCAAGTTCTCGACAACATGAGCGTAGCGGGAACCTCTACAGCATCCCTAGAAGGCGTTGAGCTGATCGCATGGCTCTCTGGGTTGACTTCGAGTAGTCGTGGCGAGGTAAGTGCAGCGGATCACGTAGCGCGAATTGCAGTGCTTGGTAAGAGTCCGCAGGCTGTCTTCACAAAGATCGGCAAAGCGGTGAATCGCATTTCAAATAAAGCTTCACCGCTGGCTCCTATCGAGGAAGTTTCCGAGTCGTATCTGAAGCTTCTGTCTATCGCAGACGGCGCTGAAGCTGGCACGCTATCCCCAGCAGTCCGCAGCATGGTGATGAGCTGGCGCGAGCAATGGGAAGCCGAGACAGGTAACGATGGCGGCGAAGGCTACAACAAGTCTGACAGCGGACTAATCGAATGGTTTTCTAGTCGCACGATTGATTACGTCACATCGACCTACGCGATGAATGACAAGGCCGCAGAGCGTGCTCTATTCCCAGACGAGCTAAAAGGCTTCATGGCTCTAGTTCGTCGCTTCGCCAAGGTCATCTGGGACAAAGCAGAGCTAATGGTGAAGATGCGTCGAAACGGAAACCTTCCGCAAGACATGGAAGGTGCTATGCGGAAATTGCTTGGAATGCCGAGTGACTTCACTATGAAAGATGAAGCAGCGCTTCGAGCTGCTGGATACGATATTTATGAAACAGACCAATCAAATAGATCACAATCGAGAGGAGACGGAAGCGGACGGCCTACGAGTGGGCAGCTTACGGCGCTTCAAGGCACTCCAAAAATCGAAGGCGCAACAGGGCCAAACGAAGCCCTCGTCAAAGTCGCAGAAGACTACGCAAGAAGTATAGGAATTGACGTAAAGCGGCAGGCTGAATACGTCAAAGTTGACGTTGATAGAGCAGCACGGATTGCGCAGGCATACGAGGAAATGGAGCACGCGCCAAGCGATCCAATAGTCCGTGAAGCGTATGACGATTTGATCCAGCAGACAATGGATCAATACCGAGCACTAGAAGCCGCTGGCTTTGACTTCTGGTTCATTGATCCATCCAACGACAAAGGTTACGGAGACTCGCCATACAACGCGATGCGTGACTTGCGAGCGAACAAGTCGATGGGAGTCTATCCTACTGAAGCAGGCTTCGGTTCTGGTGATTCAGAGTTGGACGTATCCGACAATCCGCTAATGCTAGATACGGGCATTGAATGGGCTTACGGATCGAGTGAGGGCAAGAAGCGTAGGGTCTTGGCAAACGATCTATTCCGCGCAGTGCATGATGCTTTCGGTCATGGCTTAGAGGGCTCTGGGTTCCGCGCACGAGGCGAGGAGAACGCATGGCAGGCACACATCCGCTTATTCCAAGGTTCAGCCGTAGGAGCGATGACAAGCGAAACTCGTGGACAGAACTCGTGGCTAAACTTTGGCAAGCACGGAGATCACAATCAGACCGCTAAGGTCGAAGACACTATCTTTGCAGATCAGAAGACAGGGCTGATGCCTTCGTGGACATGGGAAGAGGGAAGGGCAGCGCCAATGTCTGACGCAACATTCCAAGTCACACGCAACGCCGAAGAGTCTGCATTCTACAGCCAGCTTGAACGCACGCTGGACGCAAAGATTCAAGGCAAGGCCGCAACCGCACAGCAAATCAAGGGACTACTAGACCCGAAGCACGGCATCAAAGCCGACGAGGTGAAGTGGAGCGGGATTGAGCAGTGGCTCGACGACAACAAGGACTCGAAAGGCAAAGTCGCTAAGGATGACTTGATGGCGTATCTGCGTGATGTAGGACGTGTGAAGTTCGAGGAGGTGACTCGTGGCAACGGCAACTTGAAGATCGACTACGATAGCCCATTCGCTGTCCCTCGTGTTATTGAGCTAGGCAAAGAGTGGCAAGGCGAAGCCGACGATGCGCTAGCGCTACGAATCGAGAACGACCGCGAGGCATTTGACCAACTAAAGGCACTCGACCCTCAAATCGTGCAACGTGAAGACTGGGCAGAGACGGTTGCGATGAATGTGTTCTACGGAACTGGCAACGCGACGGATACCCGATACAGCAGATACGTGCTGCCGAACGGCGAGAACTACCGCGAGGTCGTGCTGACCATGCCAGTGGTTACTAAGGGTCTTGTGACGTTCGATGCTGAGAAAGCTAAAACCCTCCTGTCCAGTGGGGTCAAGGTTGCTGGAGTCAAGGATGGTATCGGAGTCCAACGGGTTGATTTCAATCCAGAAGCAGGGACAGCAAGATCCACATTGGACGAATATACTGAGTTTGCTACTTTGGATGATGTAATCGCTCACAATGAGCGGCTTGCGGAATCAAGGCAGAAGCGTTCAAGCGAATACACATCCTCGCACTTCGCTGACATTCCGAACTACGTCGCACATATGCGATTAAATGAGCGCGATGGCGGTCTGTTCATCGAGGAGCTGCAATCGGATCGCCATCAGACGGCAAGGAAGAGCGGTTATCGTGGCGACACACCGGAAATTTCCGCTGAAGAAGCCTTAGCAACACGCGATGAGATTTACAGGGCGCACGACGCGGGGGAAATAAGCCGCGAAGAATTCATTCGCCGAATGGAGGCATGGAAACCAAAAACTTCCGTGCAAGACCTCATCGCTGATGCGCCATTTCGCAAAGACTGGCATATCCAAATGTTCAAGCGTGCTCTGCGTGATGCCGTAGCATCTGGCAAGTCATGGATCGGCTGGACTACGGGCGAGACGCAAGCGGGTCGGTATGACTTGAGTAAGCAGGTTGAGTCTATCGAATATAAGAAGAACGGAGAAAATTACACTGTTGGGGTGAATGGTCAGAGTCGCCAATCGATCTATTACAACCATAAGGCTACAGTATCCGAACTGTCGGACACTATAGGCAAGGAGCTTGCGCAGAAGATCGTCGATACAGCAGTTGAAGGGGAAACCAAAAAGATAGAAGGAAACGGACTCAAAGTCGGCGGCGAAGGCATGAAGGGGTTCTACGACCGTATGATGGTCAACGATGTAAATGGATACCTCAAGAAGCTTGATTCAAAGAACAAGCCGAAGGTCGAGGCTGGTGTTATTGAAGAACAAGTAGGCGGCTGGTCTGTTGTTGACAGTAAAGGCAATCAAGTCGTTGACGATGTTTATAATTCTGAGTCTGACGCAATGGTTGTAATGAGACAGCGTGGCATGAAATGGTCAGAAGGTTATCGAGCGGCCAATCAAGGCGCAGTAACCGCCCCCATCCATCGCGTCACCATCACCGACGCAATGCGCGATTCCGTGCAGCAGGGGCAACCGACATTTCAAGTTGTTCCAATGGTTCATTTCAGCCGAGTCGCTGGCCTTGATTACCTTGATCCTAACTTCCACGGAAGCGGTATCAACGGGACGGAGAAGCGGCTAAAGCAGGAGTATCCAGACCTGTTCATGGATCGCATTTACATTGGAACTGACGACTATGAAAAAGAGCCGAATCTTCCAGACAACTTTTACGCAATGAAGATCGAAGAGGGATTGCTTTACGACTTCGAGAATGACCCAGAAGAGTTCCGATCAAAAGCGGCCTTGGACGTTCGCCAACGCAAAACTAAGTATGCTCCATTCGACAGCCGTGCTGCTGGATTGATAGCTGAACGCAAAATCATTGACGCAGGGTATCTGGGTTACGTGGTAAAGGGTCGTGAGGCGGCTGCAATCTTTCACCGCATACCTACAGGCGAAAGTCTTACCTCTGAATGGTGGAGTGATATTAAGGCTTACCGCGAAGGAAAGGCCGCGAGCTTTACGTCTCGTGTGCAAGAGCAACTAGACCGATTGAAAGTGGTTCCACGAAAAGACGAGGACGGCGCAACGCTCAATGTTGACGGAACAAACTACGAAGGTGGTGGCCTTGTAATAACCGTCAACTCCGTGAACACAAACTCGTGGACAATCACCCCAGCAATGGTTCAATCGTTCTTGGAGTCTAACCGTGAGGTCATCTTTAGCAACGCATCCAAGATCGGGCTATACAAGTTTCCCGACTCGGCAGACATTTTAATTGACTTGAATGTGGTGGTTCCCGCTGCGAATAGAGCTGTAGCGCTTGAGTTCGGTAAGCTGGCAGGCCAAGAGTCGCTATTCGATTTGGACACCCCTGAGAATGTAAAAACTGGTGAGTCTGGCGAGTCTCCGATGTCATTTACTTTTGAGCAGTATCGAGAGATTGCAGAGTCACTTGAAGCAGGGGTATTGCCACGAGCTGTTGGAGGCGCTGGTGTTGTCATGTCACAATCACTTCCGCAAGAGCCGACATTGCAGATTACAGTCTCCGATGAAGTGTTCAACGCTCACCACGGTGGCAGCGCTGAAGTCGTCCGAATGGAAGCCGCAGAGCGCGAGTCAAATGAGCAACGCGAAAAACTGGATATGCCATACTTCGCAGAAGAGCAGGCACGCCAGCGGAAAAACCAAGAACAGCTTAAAGGCGATTTCAGCGAGAGAGGACTCTTAGGATGGCTTTACGCACGCAACGGCTTGTCGATGGGTTCACGGCTCCGCAATGTGCATGTTCGCATCTTCAGCCGAATGCGCGAATACAGATTGAACGTAAGTCAGCGCAAGATGCGTTACAGTGATCGAGTTCAGCCAGCTCGTGACCTATACCGTCAACTCGACAAAGCTGACCGTAAAGCGCTGGGCTTGCACCTAGCGAACGGAGACCAAGAGCAGGCAATGCTCATCATGGATAAGGTCGATGGACTAGCGGAGGCGATCCGTCAGACCCGAATCGTGCTGGATGAAATCCGTAGATACGCAATTGCATCTGGATACGAGATACCAAAGCGCGATAATTACTGGCCTCGCTGGTTGCAAGATCGCGACGGCTTACTTGCTGAGTTCGGCATGGAAGTTAAAGGTATCTTCGACACGGCGATTGAATCCGCAAAGCTAGAAGCATCTGCTCGTGGACACACGCTTACGGACGCTGACAAGGAAAAGATAATCGGTCAAATTCTAGCTGGCACTTACAAAGGTTCTGGCATTCCACCAAACTTCAAGGCTCGATCAATTGAAACACTTGAGCAAAGCCAGTTCGACGAGTTCTATTCTACGCCATTCGAGGCTGTTGACAGATACATAAACCGAGTAGTTGATGACGTTGAGAAGAAGAAGTTTTTCGGACAGTCCGCTATCGTCGAAGACGTGAACGGAACAAAGAAGGTTAACGTCGAGAAGTCAGCCGCATCCGTGGTCGCTGACTTGGTGGCGAAGGGTGAACTCGTTGGCGCAGAGCAGGCCGAAGTTCAAACGATCTTGGAAGCAATGCACACGAACGGGGCAATGCAAAAAGGACTGCAAGTGTTACGCTCGCTTGGCTACATCGCAACGATGATGAAGTTCGAGGTGGCAATGATTCAGATCGAGGACATATCGACAGCGGTATTTACGGGTCGTGGATTTGGAAACCTTCGTTACTTCGCGAGCCTTTTCGATAAGGATGAAATGTCAATGGTTCGAGACTTTGGGCAAGAGTCGTTCAGCCAAGATTACGACGACGCGAAAAAAGGTATGGCTCGCTTTATGGACTGGGGCATGAAGAAGTCGGGAGTTGCCTTCTTTGGTCGAGGAGGGGCGAACACTCAAGTGAACTCTGGCATACGTGCATATCGCGACTCAGCGCAACGTGGTCGCCTTACGGACACACAGGAGCGCAGGCTTACGGAATACTTCGGAGGTGACGCAGCGCGGATCGCACAGCTCAAGCAAGACTTGATCGACAACGTAAAATCTGAAGACGTGGTTCTGCTTGGTTGGAATATCCTTCTGGACTTCCAGCCGCTAGATTACAGCGAGATGCCAGAGGGCTATGCAAAGCACCCGAACCTCCGAATCTTCTACATGCTAAAGACATTCATGTTGAAGAGATTCGACATTATGCGGCGTGAAGGGATTCGCGAAATGAAACTTGGAGTTGAAAAGCGAGACTACAAATTATTCCGCGACGGAATGCGCAAGCTGATGTGGCTCTATATGCTTTGGTTTGTCGGCGGGGCAACCGTGGATTTCATTCGCGATACGCTGTCTGGCAAAGAGCCGAAAGTAGATGACACCTTGGCGGCATCTGCCATCAAGATATTAGGAGTCAACCGATTCCTTTACTACGATTTTCAGCGGCACAAGAATCCAGTGTTGTCGCTTGCAATGCTTACGTCTTTCCCTGTTCCGTGGTTTCAGCAAATATACCGAGATTCCAGTTCAATCGTCACTGGTGATTCGGATTGGTCGATAGGCAACGCTGAAGTATGGCGTTCTGTTCCGTTCGTTGGTTCCATGTATTACTGGCACGCAGGCGGCGGTGAACAGCGTCAACGCGAAGAGGAGCGCAAGGAAACCCGTAGGCGTATGAGAGAGATGGGCGTGCAAATGCCCTAACCCTTAACCGTGGACTATAGCCACATTCCAACCTAATTAAAAAGCATGAGCCTTCCCGAACAAACACCACGAGTGGACGCAACATTATCCACTTCAACGGACAGCATACCCTTTGCTTACCCGTTTTCTATTGACGGCGAATTGCTCGTCGTGAGCGATGCTCGTGGCGTGCTTGCGCTCACGAATCATTACACGGTTGCAGGCGCAGGTGATGCTTCTGGTGGCACAGTCACAATGGTTGGAGCAACCGCAGGCGAGCGCATTTCAATCGTCCGCAATACAGCGAAAAGCCAGCTTCTTACCTTGCGCACGAATGGTAAATTCTTCGTTGCAGATATTGGCGAGGCGCTGGACAAGATCACTCGTATCTTGCAGGAGACAGACGAAGAGCTTGCTCGCTGCTTGAAGTCTAGCTTGAGCGATGGCACGGCACTTGTGTTACCAGATGCAGCAGCTAGGATTGGAAAGCTGATTCGCTTCGATGAGAACGGCGCATTAACACTTACTATGGAGCTAGGCAACTGGCGTGGTGAATGGGTAACAGCTGCTAATTATAGCAAATACGACATTTTCAGAGTCTCATCGACTGCTTCTGTTTTTCGTGCTCTGACTGCTCACACTTCTGATAGTATCGTGGCTGATCTGGCATCTGGGGATATAGCGATTATCATCGATGGTAGTGCTATACTGGGTGCAGCTGGCTATGCTGAGGAGTGGGCGAATAAAGCGGAGGATTCGCCTGTGAGTGTCGCTGCGGGTGGAGATGGTTCCACTGAGTTCTCAGCGCTCCATCATGCGGCTAAAGCAGCGGCTGACGTGGTGCTGACTAATGCTGATGTGGTGCTGACAGGGCTGGACGTGGTTGCTACTAATGCTGACGTGGTTGCTACTAATGCTGACGTGGTGCTGACTAATGCTGATGTGGTTGCTACTAATGCTGACGTGGTTGCTACTAATGCTGACGTGGTGCTGACCGGGATCGATGCAGCAGCATCAGCAGCGAGTGCAGCAGCAGCAGTAGCAATTCCAGCACGACAACTGAACCACAAAGCATTTGCGGGCGGTGTGGCTTTCGACGGAACTTCAGGAAAAGTTAGTGTTAGGTTTCCCGGCTGTGCCAATGACAAAAGTTTTTCTATGGTTTTTGAATCTGTTAGTTTCAATGCAAATAATTTTTTCAGGAACAGCCTGAGCGTGCCATATCTAAGGCTCGCTCGGATTTCAGGCACAACACAATTCCGATTTGGTTCTAGCGAGGGCGATGTGACTCTGGTAGGTACGAAAGACCCAGCTGCCGGTATAACAATTATCGTCGGTTATGACGCGGCCTCTTCTAAAATTTTCATGTTTGAAAATGGTGTATTAGCCGAGGAGAAAACAGTTTCGTACACATTCTCGTTTCCCCCATCTGACTTAGGATTGTTTTTTTGGACAGGTTACATCTCCGGGGAACTTGGCGGCGTGTCCGCTTTCAACACCGCATTGACAGCAACCCAAGCGGCGGAGATTTACGCGCAAGGGGTCAGCGGTTGGCTTGCTTCTAACCCTGATTACAAGTGGGGAGCCACAGGAATTGAGGATTTTGAAAATGGGGAAACAGCGAGCACAGCGCAAGCGTTACTTAATACGTCCGCCTTTAATGGGACTCACACTAACTACGATGGTGCTGGTGATGCTGATAGTATTGGCGGAGCTCAAGCAGGAGATTTTTGTGCAAAGATTGTCACGACAGGGAACCACGGGTTTCAAATTTCATCAGCTGGGGCTAATGCGGCTTACACCTTTGTTTGCGAGTTGTGGTTTTACATAAAAACTGGGGATCCTAATTTCAATGTGACAAACTCTTTCGCGATGGAAATCAAACCCCAAACTAATTTTTCAGGGGATGTCACTGCTAAGGACGCTTGGACAAAAGTAAGTTTTAAATGGAAGACGGGAGTTGGGAACCCAGGAAATCCACTGGTAAGAATCAACAACGGCACGATGTATATTGACAGCATGACAATAACACGCATCGGCGCATCTCTCCACCTCCCAATGGACGAAGGTATAGGCCTACAACTTCACGACGCATCCACAAATCACAACGACGCGATTTTATCGGCGACAGGCACACAACACCTAATACCAAAAGATGCAGGCCACATTCGGGGATTCGGCCTCGATGCCAGCTCAAACGATTTTGTAGGGTCCGCATCGGTGGATTTAATCCCGGCGGACTGTGTGATCGATTCCCTCCAGATCATCGATCAGGGGGGTGAGACTTCCTCTGGCACGATCATCCAGCGGAGCGACGGATCCAATCACAATGGCCTACACTCAGGCGTTGCATTAGCAGCTGACGGCTCGATCTCAGCCGCGACCACTGCCGCGCAGATTGCCAATGATCAACGCCTCCGCACAGCAACATCTTCAGGGGCCACAAACATCGATGTGCGGGCGAACTTTAAAAAACTTAACTCATAATGAAAAATTTAAGCATTAAAACAGTTACACCACAGGGCTTTGTTTTGATAAGCGCCCGAGGCAATGAGCGTTTGTCACCTTTGCCGGATGGTGTCGAGATCCCAATGGAGGCGATTGACTTGCTATGGGACGCCGAGACCAACACGCTGACATTCAGCATGGCCAATGAACCGGACGCCGAGGGCAACCCAGTCGTTGACACTGAGCACACTTTGACTCTTTCGGATGCACAGTTGAACGCGGCTTTGGGTTTTGTTCCGCCTGTTGTTGTCCCAGAACGTGTCACAAAAGCACAGCTAAAAATTGCCTTAGTTTTGAAAGGTGTGGACCTTTCAGCAATCCTAGACCAGTTACCAGATGAGTCAAAGGAAGTTGCAAATATCCTTGTGAGTGATTCTGATTTCTTTGTTCGGTCTGCAAGTATGGTCAACACACTTGGGGGACTTGCGGGTTTTTCCCCCACAGAACTTGATGAGTTGTTCATTGCAGCGGCACTGATTGACCCTGCTAAATTGTAAACAAACACAATGACAAACTCACTACCTTACATCGCAAGCGGGTTCTTTGCCTTCTCCTCGTTCATCGGTCAAGTTCAGCCTGCTGCTGGTAGCTGGCATAGCTTGGCAATTCAAGCTGGCATGGCTGGGGTGGTTGTCCTGCTGCTGCTCAAGTTCTTTCCTATGCTGATTGCGCACTTAGAGCGGAAGGATCAAGAGCATCAAAAGATAGTGCGTGAAATAGTAACGGCCTACCGCTGCACTCAATCCGCAAGGAAGTGAAACCAATTCAAAACGACTCCTTACAGGTGCTCGGAGCCGAGCTTGTCAAACAATTCACAGGCACCGAATACTGGAGACACTAAAATGACCCAAAATACTGATCTATCAAAATCGCATATACCAACCGTTCTGGTTGTAAGTTTTACTATTGCTTGCTTAGCTGGACTCTCTGCGTTCGCGGTCTGGGGAGTTAGTGGAAACATCCGAGCTTGGCAGTTAGAATCCGAAGCCAATCTTCTTGCTTCGGTAGCGCGGGAGAGGCAACCGTTGCAGGACAAAGTAGACGAGATTTTCGTGATTCTCCAAGCGCTACAAGCCGATACATCTCCGTTCAAGAAGTCTCATTATGAGGCATTGAGAAAATCAGTTGGGCGCGGCGACCCGTGGCCTATTTACGACGACCTCTCCAGACTGGCGGGATTCCCTCTCCAGTAAACCATAAATAAAACCATGAAACTAATAACACTCCTCCTATCCCTGCTAGCCTTAGCGCTGGCCTCTGGCTGCGTGGGAACGCCGCGACCAATCAAGACCGAGCTTGGTATCACCGCTAATGCCAGTGGCATTCCACAGCTCGACTACAGCTCGGAAAAGGACGTTCTCTACAAGCGAACCTCCACTCATCCCGAAACTGGCATCCTTGAGCAAGTCGAGTTCCGAGCTGAAGCATCCAGTGCAGCACGGGCGCAGGCTGAGCGTGAGTCCGTAACAGCTCAAGCATCGTTAGCGCAAGCGCAAGCTCTTAGCGTAGCAGTGCAGGCTCTTGGCAATAACGCTACGTCAGTGCTTGAGGGTCAACCTAGCCCGAGTCCATCTAGTGACTTCGACCGTGCTCGTGCTGGCTTACCGCTACTAAGGGCAACTGAGTAATGCCGACAGCTCACCTAGTCCACGGCTTCAACGTCAGCGACGGTGGCGCTTCAACACTCGACAAGCTCCGTTCTTCATTTGAGGATCGGGGCTTTTCTGTGCTTGAGCATGATAGCCGCTGGAGCCGTGGAATCTTCCGTGACCTGCTTAGTGTGCGCTTTGGCAACGGCAATCGAGCAGATCGCCTAGCCAGCGCTATACGTCCCGATGACGTGATCGTAGGTCATAGCAACGGGTGTGCGGTTATTACGATGGCTTGCTGGCTTTTGGCACAGATGGATCCGACCTTCAAAGTTCGCTGCATGTTTCTGAATCCCGCACTCGATCGAGACGCAAGCCAGTCGCCAATCGTATCGGGAGTCCTCGTGTTCCATACCAAGTCCGACTGGATCGTTCGCGCCGCTTCATGGTTGCCGTTCCATAAGTGGGGTAGTATGGGCAGGCTTGGACACAATGGAATCCAGAAGGCCGTTTACTGGAACGTCGCATACGAGAAGCTAGGACTGCGCAAGCTAGGGCATAGCGGGGCATTTAAGCACAAAGAAGCCCTGCACTTGATTATGCAGGGCTTCGATGATTGGACGGAAGAGCTGGAGCTTTAGGGTTTACTCATCAGTATAGGTCACTACTGATCTAAGGATGAAGCTCTTCTGCCTTTTAGACAGGGTTTCATTAACGGCCTTTGCATGGGCAGAGGGCAACGTCATTGGCAGCGCAGATCGGAGCGAACACACCTTGCAGGGCTTTCTTCTCGATCCATACTTCGACGTAGTTTTCTTGGTTTTCCCATCGGTTTCGATTATAGCTCTCCATCCAGAGGGCAATCTGACGCTTCCCTTTGCTTATCTCTGCTTCGAGTTTGACTGGCTCCCATTCTGTTTCGCCAATGGCCTCGCGGTCGGTGGTCAGAAAACTTAGAGTAGCCAATGATTCCGTCGCGTCTTGAGGCGATCATTGCTCCGACTACTCGCTTATAGTGCTGGAGGGTGTTAGTCATCCCGATAGCCACGAGCTGATAGTGTAGCGCACGAATAGTTAGTTCGCCGTCCTCGTATTGGGATACGATTTCGATGCTGTTGTCGGTGATCCATTGTCTTGTGTATCGGTCTTTCATAGTTATGGGATATGATGTGTTGATTATTTAACTTCGGGCGTAGGGATAGTTGCAGCGACTTGAAAAATAACGTCACGCCATTGTTTCCACCAGATCAGTCCGTCTTTACCGTCCATTTCTAGTATGGCGCGATCATCGAAACCTTTCCATTCTTCGAGCGTGTGTGACTGGCAACCGACACGCACCTTATACGCGCTGATGACAGTGTAGTATTTTCCGAGTTGTAGCGTTTTAACTTCAATGTTATTTCCAGCCGAAGCATAGCTGAGGTCAGCAGAGCTGAGGTCAGCAGAGCTGAGGTCAGCAAAGCTGAGGTTAGCATAGCTGAGGTCAGCAGAGCTGAGGTTAGCATAGCTGAGGTTAGCAAAGCTGAGGTTAGCAGAGCTGAGGTTAGCATAGCTGAGGTCAGCAGAGCGGAGGTTAGCATAGCGGAGGTCAGCAAAGCGGAGGTCAGCATAGCGGAGGTTAGCACGTTCACCGCCTTTTTCGTGTTCTAAGTATAAGTGATGCTTGCGGATGATTTCTGTGAGTTCGGATGGTGTGTATGTTTTCATAATGATGATGTTGGTTGATGTGGCGTGATTGCCGTGATTCAGATTGCGTAGACTTTAGTAGGTGTCAAGCTTGGACTTACTAAAGTCTACTTGGTTCGTGCTACTTCCGCTAAGGCTAGGAACTTATTCTTGTCCACCTCCATACTTGAGACATTTTTCATCCATTCACTTTTAAGTGGATAACTCATTCCTAGTAGCCTTACGCCATTTTTAGTTATACCGATCCCCGCAGTCATTATATATCTCAAATTCCTTTTGCTAATTAACACTGATGCCTACTTTGAAATACTCGTTTGCCTGTATGATATATAATTTCATGGTGTCTTAGGTTATCGTTTATCCTTAATTGAAATGACTGCTGTGGTGGCTACGGCACAGTTTCCCCCTACCCCATAGAACTGATAGAGGAAAACAATGCACGTAGAGTATCCTTGAAATAACAGGGGATGACCTTTCGCTACTCTCCCCGATGCTGGCTTCAGTTTCCGATGAATAGGCATGGTGGCAGGAGAGTTCACACGCTCAGTAAATCGAGCGATCCATATTAAGCAGCCATCATTTTGCATAGCTGACTGCACCAGTGGCGAGGGCTAGTCAGTTGTCACGCTGAAAACTCCCTCAAGTCGTTGCCTGTCCCTTCGGTCAGGGCCAAAAAAAAGCCCTTACGAGGTCGCATTCGTAAGGGCTTAAATTTGCTGGGGAAGTTATCATTCCAGCGCAAAAGTTAAGATTCTACACAAGTGCGACCAAGTGAATTAAGAGCATCAATTACCCGTTCAGCACGCAGGTCAAGCCCTAAATGAAAAAAGCCCTACCAATCGAAATCGGTAGGGCTTCCATCAAACATCATCATTATGAATCACAGCAAGCATCACCAAGCTGCACTGCTGATAGATGGCATTTAGATGCAGGGTTTCAATGGTTAAGGGTGGTCTGAATAATTATTTTCAGAAACTTTAGTAAGTTGCTTGACACCTACTAAGGTCTGTGATCTTATTTGTGAATCGCCACTTTTGGAAGTCAGCACTGACACGCTGGCGTAACGGATGTCACGAAACCCACTCCACTTAATCACATCAACCATCACATCATCATCATGAAAAAAGTAATCCATGCTATCGAAGCATTTCAAAAATGGTCAAACGAAGCTTTGATCGAAGCGAACAAGCACAAGGAAAGCGGCGACTCTTATCGCG
>Ga0307981_1001156_pt1 | contig 24405 bp, 23 predicted proteins | sample OrgLakmetagen987_FD_201849 | JGI IMG/M metagenome (GOLD analysis project Ga0307981, IMG submission 201849) | Saline water microbial communities from Organic Lake, Antarctica - #987 | ecosystem: Environmental > Aquatic > Non-marine Saline and Alkaline > Saline | place: Antarctica: Organic Lake... | reverse complement strand
CGGTTGCAGCCGTCTGCGCGAAGGATGGTGGGTCGATGATGACCAGGTCGAACTTGCGACCGGCCCGTGACAACTGGCCGAGTGCATCGAAGGCGTCGGTGACGTTGGTGGTGACGGTGCATTCACGAACGGCCGGGACGTCGGCGTTGTGGTCGAGGTTGCGCTGCAGCACCTGGAGCGTCGGCCCCGATGCATCCACGGCATGGACCGACGTGGCCCCACCGGCAGCAGCGTGCACGGTGAAACCGCCGGTCGACGCGAACACGTCGAGCACCCGCTTGCCTCCGGCGAGCTTTCCCACACGCAACCGGTTGGCGCGCTGGTCGAGGAAGTGACCCGTCTTCTGGCCGGTCTGTACATCGGCTTCGAAGGTGAGGTCACCCTCGGTGAACAGCACCGGGCCGTCGGGGACGTCTCCCACGATCACATCGCCGTCATCGAGACCGAACGTGTTCTTCTCGGCGAGATTGCGAGCGAGACGCAGCACGACCGTGTCGCTGTTCGTCGCGGCGAGGACGCCGTCGATGATCCCCCGCAGGTGCGGGAACCAGATCTCGCTGTACAGCTTGATCACTGCGACGTGGTCGTACACGTCGACCACGAGCCCCGGCAGCCCGTCGTTCTCGCCGTTGACAGCCCGGTAGCCGGGTCCGTGAGCTGCTCGCCCGCTCCCGACGTGCCGGTCGAAGAGCACCTGTCGTCGCGCGACGGACTCGGCGATCCGAGCTGCGAACCAGGCGGCGTCGATCGTGACCGGGTCGCCCACGTGGAGCATCCGGAGACGAATTGGAGAGTTCGGGTCCCACAGACCGAGGGCCGCGAACTTGCGGTTCTTGTCGAACACGATGCCGACGTCACCGGGGGCGCCGTCGTCGTGGTTGACCGAGTCGATCGAACGGTCGAACACCCACGGGTGACGAGCGCGGATCCGACGCAGGGCGTCGGGTGTGACCCGGATGGCGAGGCGTCGTTCGTTCGGCGACGGCAGCGCGTCGAGCAGGCTGGCGTTCGGGCCACTCATCAGGAATGCTCGAATCGGGCGACGAGGCCGGTGTCGGGTGCGATCGAACCGGCGTGAACGTCGACCCAGGCGGACTGCATGCCCTGCGCCCCGGTGCGATGTTCGACGCCCAACCACCCGTGGCTTGCCTCGGTGAACGCCGCGATCGCATCGGCACACTGCTGGCCGTATTCCTCTCGCCCCCATTGCTCGATCCGACGACTCACCTCGGTCGGAGCGAAGAACAACTGCGGCGCAGGCCCGGCCATTTCGACCGAACCAGGCGCTTCGGCGTCGTGGTGGCTGCGGCCCACCGTCATCGAGTAGGCGAGCGAGTCGCCGAAGCGATCGTGCACTGCCTTGAGTGCGCTCGGATTGCCGGCCATGTCGATCGACACCGCTCCCCCATCTGTCGACACGTCGGTGATCGTGTCGTAGGTGACGACCTGGTCGTAGTAGCCCGACGACTCGACGAGCTCGACGTTGCGTGCCGATGTGACGCCGACGACCTCCAGGCCGTCGCGTCGCGCAGCACGATCTGCGAATCCGAGTGCGGTCTTCGACGACGCCGACAACACGATGACCCGCTTGGTGCCGAAGTACGCGTCGCCCGAGCCGCCACCATCGGCGAAGAACTCCTCGGCGAGGAATCCGGTGAGGGCCAGACCACGCAACAGCACGTGGCGGTCCTCGGCATCGTCGAGCGATCCATCGACACCCTGTTCCGGAGCGGGATACATCGGGTCAGCGAGCGTGGACACGTAGGCCCGGTACACCGGAGCGTGTTGGGAGCGATGGGCGCCGTCATCACGGAACCCGTCGCGCGTCGCCGTCGGGGTGAACACGGCGTGCGACGACATCGGGAACCAGCCGTAGTACCTCCCCCCGAGTGCGATGTCGGGGCTGCGACTCTCGACCACGGTGGCCCACCCCATTGCGGGGACACGCCCCCATTCGGCGTCGCCGGTCGGGAAGAAGTCCCAGTAGCCGAGCATGTCGCCGAACACTGCGTACGTGATGTTGTTGGCCGTGACGGCGAAACGGTCGATGCTCAGCCGCACCTCCCCCTCGGCCAGGTCACCGTCGACATGGGGTTCTTCGACCAGACGCGTCCGGCCGATGTCGGTGCGGTGCACCTCGAGGGTGGTGGTGACAGCGTCGTCGCTCATGGCTACAGCATGGCGCGTCGCGTCGCGATTCTCGGCGACGGCGTGTCACGGGGTAACACGTGGGGATGAGCGATACCAACTACCGGTCCACCGGAGCAACCGAACTCGATCTCACCAACCTCTTCGGCCTGGCCGGCAAGACGGCCATCGTCACCGGCGGATCGAGAGGAATCGGCTACATGATCGCTGCGGGTCTGGTGACCAACGGCGTGGACGTGATCATCACCGCCCGCAAGGCCGAGGCCTGCGACGAGGCCGCTGGCGAACTCGACGCGCTGTCGGACTCGGCCACCTGTACCTCGATCCCCGCCGACATGGCCGATGAGGCCGGGATGCAGGCGTTCGTCGCCGCAGTTCGCGAACGAACCGATTCGGTCGACATCCTCGTGAACAATGCCGGAGCCGCATGGGGCGCACCACTCGGCGAGTTCCCGGCCATCGGGTTCGACAAGGTGATGGACATCAACGTGAAGGCTCCGTTCATGCTCACCCAGGAACTGCTGCCCGAACTCGAGAAGAATGCAACGGCGGACGATCCGGGTCGCGTCATCATGATCGGCTCGATCGACGGCATCCGCGTGCCGATGGGTGACAACTACAGCTATTCGGCGTCGAAGGCCGGTATCCAGATGCTGGCTCGCCACCTCGCCGGCCACCTGGTGGGCCGCAACGTCACGGTGAACTCGATCGCTCCAGGACCCTTCGAGTCGAAGATGATGGCGTACATGCTCGCCGACGACGACAGCCGCAAGATGGTCGAGGGCAACGTGCCGCGCGGTCGTGTCGGTACGGCCGCCGACATCGCCGGCACCGTCATCTTCCTGTCGAGCCGCGCCGGTGCCTACACCACCGGTGCGATCGTCCCGGTCGACGGCGGTATCTCCACGGTCCGGCTCGGCTGAGCGGTCGCAGCGATGGACCACGCCCGATCGCTCAGCGGGCTGGTCGCCACCGAGCGGCCGTGGTGACCCCGTGAGCGTCCATCAGCCATGCGTCGAACGGCGATGGCTGCCGGGCGGCGTCACCCGTGCGAACCGAACCGACGATGCGGATCTCGACGCCGGCCTCGATCGGGCGGAGATATTCGATCTCGGCTCGGCCCCGCCGGTCACCGAGTGCGGCGTGCTCCTCCACGAACGCCCACGTGGCTGCGTTGTTGACGTGGCCATAGGGGTCGAAGTCGGTCGCGCGCGTGTGCCACGACGACCCTGACGAGTCGGTGGGTCCGTCGAGCAAGAGGCGTGCCGACACGCTTCGCCCGTCGGCGGCCACACCGTATGCATTGCGGAAGTCGTCGGCGATGCGGGCGGGTCGCCCGGTCTCCACGTCGACCTGCACCCACAGGCTGACCGCATCGACGAGCGCACCGCGTTCCCCGACGATCTGTGAGCGCCGTTCGGCCCAGGCCGGCCCGATCGCAGTGCACCAGGTCACGACGTCGATCGACTCGCCCAGCCGAGGCGGCTCGCTGACGTCGATCAGCGTCCGGCGCACGAGCCACCCGAAGCGTCGATCGAGTCCGGCGTCGGATGCATCGTCGGTGGCGACGTCCTGCAGGGCGCGGGCGATCGAGTCGAATCGCATCAGGGCACCAGGGTCGACGTCGCCGAGCCGAACCTTCGACGCCAAGGAGAACACCCGGCCGCTGTGTGGTCGACCGAGGAATTCAGTCGCCGGCAGTGCGTTCACGACGCGCCGATCATGCCACCGGCGCTTCGACTCGGCTGTCGTGGCCGGGGCCGGAACCGGAGATCCGACCAGCGCCAGACAGGTCGGCAGCGACCCGCCATGTCAGCGGAACTCGAGCCCGGCGAATTCGCCGGAGGTTCGCCACTGGTCGATGTAGCGGAAGTAGGCAACTGGGCCGTCGGGATAGCCGAGCGAGTTCTTGCGGGCACTGTCGTTGATGTCGCCGCCCTCGTTGTTGTAGTAGCCGGGCGTGCACGACGGGTCGCCCCCGAAGGTTCGACCACCGGCTTGGAGCATCTCGACCCACTCTCGTTCCGCATCTCCGTCGACCTCGACCTCGGTCGCGCCGATCGATTCCGCATGAGCGATCACGGTGGCCACGGTCTGGCCGGCTTCGGTCAGATTGTGCGGCACGTTCGAGATCAGGTTCGCACCCTGGGTCGGGCTGATCACGAACATGTTCGGGAAGTGGTTGACGTGGATCCCGTGCAGGCTGAGCATGCCGTCACCCCAGTGATCCGAGAGCTTGACGCCATTGCGCCCTGTTGCGTCGAAGCCGGCCCGACGGGTGAACTCGGTACCGACCTCGAATCCCGAGGCATAGATCACGCAGTCGAGTTCGTACTCCTGGCCATCGACGACGACGCCGCGCTCGGTGATCCGTTCCACTCCCCGACCGTCCGTGTCGACGAGGCGTACGCCGGGTTCGTTGTACGACGCGAGGTACTGGTCGTGGAAACACGGGCGCTTGCAGAGTTGGCGATACCAGGGCTTCAAGCCTGCTGCGGTCGCCTCGTCATCCACGATCGCATCCACGCGATCACGGATCTCGATCATCTTCTCGTCGTCGCTCTCGTGATACGCCCGCTGGAAGCCTTCGGGTGTCAGGTCGGGCTCGGGCGACGACAGGAGACGGTCGCGGATGCGCTGTGAGATGTCGGTCCAGCCGTCCATCACGAGGTCTTCTTCGGCGATGCCTCCGGTCTGCAGGATCGTGAAGTTCATCATCCACTCGGCCTGCCAGCCAGGCTCGAGCGTGTCGAACCACTCGGGATCGACCTCGTGGTTGTTGCGTGCGTCGATCGACGACGGGGTCCGCTGGAAGACGAACAATTCGCGGGCCGCCCGTGCGAGGTGCGGGATGCACTGCACGGCGGTGGCACCGGTGCCGATGATGCCGACCCGCTTGTCGGCGAGCCCGGTCATCGGGGCGCCGGACGGATCGCCACCGGTGTACTCGTAGTCCCAGCGGCTGGTGTGGAAACTGTGCCCTGCAAACGACTCGATTCCCGGGATTCCCGGCAGCTTTGGTCGGTGCAGCGGGCCCGTTCCCATCGCCAGGTACTTCGCACGCATCTCGTCACCTCGGTTGGTCCGGATGATCCACTGTGCCACGGGTTCGTCCCATTCGAGGTCGGTGACCTCGGTGGAGAAGACGGCGTTCTCGTACAGGTCGAAGTGGGTGCCGATCCGTCGGCAGTGCTCGGCGATCTCGGGTGCGTGCGTGTACTTCTCGGTCGGCATGTGGCCGGTTTCCTCGAGCAGTGGCAGGTAGATGAACGAGGCAGTGTCGCACTGCGCACCCGGGTAACGATTCCAGTACCAGGTGCCGCCGAAGTCGCCGCCCTTCTCGATGATTCGGACGTTCTCGATGCCAGCTTCTTTGAGCTTGGCTCCCGTGACCAGGCCGGCGAATCCACCGCCGATGAAGACGACGTCGACGGTGTCGGTGAGGGGTTCGCGGGGCGTTGGTTCGACGTAGGGATCGTCGAGGTAGTGAGAGAACTCGCCGGTCGGTTCAACGTATTGGTCGTTGCCCTCGGCACGCAGTCGCTTGTCACGTTCAGTGGCGTAGCGCTCGTGGAGTCGACGGCGGTCTGCGTCCGTGAGTGTCATGTCTCCAGTGTGGCCCACACTTGTTTGCACACTGCAACCAGGTGACGGTTCGTTCCGGTCAGGTGTAGCGGGCCGCGAGTTCGCCGAGCAGTTCGCGGCACTCGGCGGCGCAGCGGCTGATGATGTCAGCGACCGGTTCGACGCTGTCGATCCGCCCGGCGACCTGGCCGGTCAGTGCGAGGCTCGCTTCCATGTCGCCTCCGAAGTAGAGGTCGAGGTGCGTGCCGAGCATCGCATTCATCGCGTTGGTCTCGGTGTCCATCTCCAGCGCCGACGACCGTTCGGTGCGCAATGCGCGCAGCGCCGGGGACGTGTGCCGGTTGAGGAACACCGTGTCGGTCTCGGCGGCGTCGATGATCGACTGCTTCCAGTTCTGGTGCACCGGTGATTCCGCTGCCGACACCATCCGGGTGCCCATCTGGATGCCTTCGGCTCCGAGCGCCAGCGCAGCTGCCATCGACGCCCCGTCGACCATGCCGCCCGCGGCGATGATCGGAACGTCGACCTTCGAGGCGATGAGAGGGAGCAGCACCATCAGTGCCACGTCCCGAGGGTTCTTGAAACCGCCACCTTCGCCGCCTTCGACCACCAGCCCGTCGACACCGGCCTCGATCGCCTTCAACGCCCCGTGCAGCGTGGGAACCACGTGGAAGACGGTGAGTCCGGCTGCTTTCAACGTCGCCGTGTACTTCATTGGATTGCCCGCCGACGTGGTGACGAACTTGACGCCCTGGTCGATGACGAACTGGACGATGTCGGGGTCGCGCACGAACGCCTGGGCGATGTTCACGCCGAACGGCTTGTCGGTGAGGTCGGCCATCTTGGCGATCTCGGCACGGACGGCGTCGAGTTCTCCCGACGAGGTCTCGATGATCCCCATTCCCCCGGCGTTCGACACGGCCGAAGCAAGCGGTGCCCGTGCGATCCATCCCATCGGGGCTTGCACGATCGGGATCTCCACGCCCAGCATCTCGGTCACGCGGTTGGGGAAGGTCGCACTCATCGGGCAACGGTGGCATCCCGGCTCGATGCCCGACGAATCGGCAGCCGATCGCTCTCGTCACCAGGCGCCGACTCCGATCAGGCGATTGCAGCGCGGCGCGTGGACCGCAGCGTGGAGACCGCAGCGGTGGCCATCAGCACGACGAAGAACTGTGCCACTGCGACGCCGGCGACCGTCGCGGATGCTGCGGTGTCGGCGTGATAACTCACGACGAGCCCGACCACCACGGAGAGCCAACCGAAGCCCACCGCGACACACATCACGATCGGTACTCGCCTGACCAGGAGCACGGCGGTCGCCGGCGGCGCCACGAGCAGGCCGAACACGAGCAGTGTTCCGACGACGCGAAAGCTCGACACGACCGTGAGCGTGAGCAGCACCAGCATCCCCACGTGGGCCAAGCCGGGGCGAAGGCCGAGCGTCGCTGCCTTCTCCCGATCGATGGCCAGCGCGAGAAACGAACGGTGACCGACCACGACACCGATCAACGTGACCGCGAGCGCGACCACACCGAGAACGAGTTCGGACCGGCGCACGCCGAGCACATCGCCGAACAGGAATCCGGTCAGGTCACCTGCGAAGGAGTCCTGACGACTGATGATCACGACCCCGAGCGCGAGCATCCCGACGAACAGCAACCCGATTCCCGTGTCGTCAGGCAACCGCGTCGTGCGATGGACCACGTTCACACCCAGCACCATCACCAACGCACTGACCGCCGCACCGAGCGTCAGGTCGAACCCCCACACCGCCGCCAGAGCGATGCCCGGCAGCACGCCGTGCGCCAGCGCATCGCCGAAGAACGCGAGCCCACGGATCACCACCCAGGTCCCGATGAGCGAGGTCATGCTGGCAGCCAACAGCCCACCCAGGAGCGCGCGTCGCGTGATCTGTGAGCCGAATGCTTCAGCGACGAGGTCGAAGAACCCGATCATTCAGGCGCGAGCGCTCCGGCGATTGCTGCAGCGTTGAATCGCATCATCTCGAGATAGGTCGCCGCCCCCGAGCCGTCGTCACCGAGGCTCTCGGTGAACAATTCGATGACTGCGACGTCACCACCGATCTCGTCGACCAGCACCTCGGCCAGTCGAGTCGATCCAGAGGTCTCGGCGAAGACGGCGGGCACACCTTCGTCGATGATGATCTCGGCCAGATCGTCCAGGTCGGACGCAGAGGGCTCCGCACCTGTGCTGGTGGACGGGATCACGGCGCCGACCACCTCGAAGTCGAAGCGCTCGGCGAAGTAAGCGAACACCTCGTGGTTGGTCACGAGCACCCGCTCCTGCTGCGCAACAACGGAGAGTGTCTCCGACATCGCACCGGCGAGTTCCTCGAGGCTCGACAGATACGACGCTGCGGACGCCTCCACGGCATCGGCATCGACGCCCTCGAGCAACGACACCGCCCCGACCAGTGCGGTGACGCCCGCGGCGATGCGGTCGGGGTCGGTCCACAAGTGCGGATCGGCGCTGCCGGCCTCGTGCGCATGGTCCTCATCGCCATGGTCCTCATCGTGATCTTCTTCGCCATGGTCCTCATCGCCATGGTCCTCATCGTGATCTTCTTCGCCGTGGTCGTGCATCGACGCACCGATCTCCAGCAAGTCGACATGATCCGCGAACGCGAACACCTCGGTCCCCGTGTTGCGCAGACTCTCGACGATGTCGGTCATGCCCTCCTCGAAGTTCGCACCGTTCACGACGAGCAGATCGGCCTGCTCCATGGCCTCCGCCTGACGAGCCGACGGTGCGAAATCGTGGGGATCAGCACCGATCGGCATGATCACGTCGACAGTGATCCCCTCCGGCATGGAAGCTGCGACGACGTCACCGAGCACGTTTGTGGTCACGACGATCCGCACGCCGGATTCCTCCTCGGAGGAACCGTCGCCGGAGCCACATGCCGCAACCAATGCTCCAGCAGTGACGACGGCTGCCACCGAGCGACCGCCACGAGCCGACCACGAAGTAACGTTGTTGATTCTGGGAATCACTCTGGGAATCATTCTCATAGACTATGGGAATGATTCCCATCGCCGCAACAACATGACACCGACTTCTGAACTCCGCACCGACACACCCGTGATCGAACTCACCGATGTGTCGGTCGAGCGCAACCACGAAGAGGTCCTGGTCGTGGATCATCTCACCATCCCGTCGGGGTACACCACGCTCGTGGGACCGAACGGGTCCGGAAAATCGACGTTGCTCCACCTCATCGCAGGCTTGATCGAACCCCGCCGAGGGACGGTCCGAGTCGCCGACCCGAACCAACCACGTCACCGTCAGATCGCCTATGTGCTGCAATCGCAGCAGACCTCCGCCCAGCTCCTCGTGACCGCCGGCGAGGTCGTTGCGCTCGGACGCGCCGGCATGCGGGGCGCCTTCGCACGTCGGTCGGCGACCGACCGGTCGACGATCGACGATGCCATGGAACGGATGGAGGTCGCCGAGCTTGCGAATCGCCACGTGGCAGAGATGTCGGGTGGTCAACGTCAGCGCGTTTTCATTGCGCAGGGTCTCGCTCAGCGAGCACCGATCCTCCTGCTCGACGAACCCGTTGCCGGCCTCGATGCCGCCTCGGTTCAAGTGATCAGGCGCGCCGTCGACGACGAGCGCGCTGCCGGACGAACGGTCATCGTGGCCACACATGATCTCGACGAGGCGCGGCGAGCGGACCACGTGGTGCTGCTGTCCGGGCGGGTCGTGGCGGTGGGGTCATCGGACGACGTGTTGCGCCCCGAGAACCTGCGTGCGGCGTATCAGGGTCGCGTCCTCGACTTCGGTGACGGCACGATCAGCGTCGACGACGATCATCACCATCACCACTGACGATCGCCCCGGTGATCGGAGCTGAAAATGGCTCACGCAGCAGTTCAGGTCGTTCACGCGACACAGTTGGAGCACACGCCGAACACGTCGACGGTGTGGCTGGTGACCCTCACCCCGGCATCTCGCGCGACCCGCCGGAAGACTTCATCGAGGGTGTGCTCGACATCGTGGTCGAGGGTGAAGTCGGTGACGCTTCCGCACTCCTCGCAGATCAGATGATGATGATGTTCGGTGAGTTCTTCCGCCAGCTCGAAGTGGGCGTGGTCACCGCCGTGCACGAGCCGTCTCACGACGCCTGCTTCCTCCATCGCTGCGAGGTTTCGGTACGCCGAACTCTGCGGCAGGTCACCGGCCCGATCGAGCAGCTGAGGCAGGGTGACCGGCCCATCTGCAGCGCGTAGCGCCGACACGATCGCTTGGCGCCCTGGCGTGTACCTGAGGTCGCACCGTGCGAGGCGATCAGTGACGGCTCGGTCGAACTCGCTCGTCGCAGCCATCGGGTCCCAACGGTAGCGCCCGCCCGCCCCGGAGCGAGGCCACCGAGGTGGCGCTACTGCTCGATGCCTGCGGCCGGGTGCCGTCCCATGGGGCCGGGGCGCAACCGGTACACCCGAACCTCACCGATGTGTCGCAGGTTGCGCTGCCCGAGGCTGCGCAACGCGAATCGCCGGTCACCTGCGAGTTCGCCACGCAGGCTCTGGTTCACGTTGATCGCGCCAGCACGCCCGATCGCTGCGAGTCGGCTCGCCGTGTTGACGACCGGTCCGTAGAGATCGCCGTCGCGCGCCAACACCGGACCGCTGGCCATACCGACGCGCAACCCACCCAGGATCGAGTCGTGTTCGACGGCGTCGACCAACTCGAGCGCGATCAGCGCAGCCTGAGCGGGTTCGACCACGGAGAACATCGCCGCATCACCGATCATCTTCACGATCCGACCGTGATGACCGACGACGACATCGTGGACCAACGAGTCGAACCGCCCGACCAGGTCGGCGAGCTCGCGATCATCGAGATGGAGGCTCAATTCGCTGAATCGGACGAGGTCGGCGAATCCGATCGTCTGGGTTACGGCGCCTGGCGACGAGGCGAGAACCACACGTCGCCGCGCTGCCGCACGCAGGTGCCGTCGGAACGAGTAGTCGATCACCGCCGACATGAACGGCAGCAGTTCTCCGGCGCGCACCGCAAGACCGCTGGGGTCGACCACTGCACCCTCCTCGGTCCCGGAGAGCGCTGCTGCCTCCCGACGTTCTTCGGAACGTTCAGCGCCTGCGTCGACGACTGCCGTCGCAACGTTGGCGAGCGACATGCCGATCACGCGAGCCACCTGGAGCGCGATCCCGGGATCCACCAGACCGTCCTGCGTCAGGGCAACGAGCGATTTGAGGATTGCGACGTCGTGCTTGCTGTACGACCGCTCGTCGTCGTCGAATTCGACGAACCCCAGTGCCCGCCAGAACGATCGCACCACGTCGGCCTCGACGCCGACCTTCGCGGCCAATTCGTCGATGGTCAGCTTGGCCTTGCCCGGAAGCACCACGGCGTCGATCGCGAGCAACTCGGCGGTTCCGCTCGCTTCGGCCTCGTCGATCGTCTCCGGTGGCATGCCGAGTCCTTCGAGCACCTCGCGGACCGTCCGCGCTCTCTTCAGACGAAACCTGGCCACGCGAGGATGCTACGGACCTCTGATCACTCCGGTGACAGCGCATCAGTACGATCGCCAGTGAGCCATCCGTCTCGTCGACCCGACGGCTACCACGACACCCGCAGCCGTAGGTTCGCCCGATGATTTCCCCGACGCAGGCGCTTTCAGCGTGATGCGACACCTGGCCACCATCGTCGAACTCGGCATCCTCGTCCCGACAGCGTTCGCACTGTCGTGGGTTGCACGGCACACGATCAGGGCATCCACCCGCCGCGCCGTGCGGCGCGCCCAGGACCGACCCGGCACGTGGCGTGCGCGTCTGCGTCGGATGACTGATCTCGACACCGATGTCGAAATCCGCCGTCGTCAGCGCGCCGACGCCGCATCCCGGATGCTCGGCCACATCGTCACCTCCCTGATCTTCATCGGTGCGGCATTGCTCGGGCTGCACGTCCTCGGGGTCGATCCGGTGTACGCGATTTCGAGCGCTGGCTTCATCGGCGTGGCGCTCGCCCTCTCCGGACAGGACATCATCAAGAACCTCTTGGCCGGCACGATGGCACTGCTCGAAGACCGCTACGCCGTGGGCGACCAGGTCACGGTGACGATGTCGGGCAACGAGGTGGCGGGCACGATCGACCTGATGGGACCGGCGTCGATCCGGCTCAGAACCGTCGACGGCGCCACCTGGCATGCGGGTCATTCGGCCATCGACAGCGTCACCAACTTCTCGCAGATCGCCTCGAGTTCTGAGATCGCCATTCCGACTGCGCACTGGAATGATGTGGAGGACGATGCCTCCCAGCGGCTCAAGTCGGCGTCGAACGACGTCGGCCTCACAGGCGTGATCTTCCTGCCCGACCTGGCAGCTCGAAACCACCCGACCGGCGTCACCACGGTCACCGTGCGAAGCAATCGGCCGCTCAGCGACAACCAGAAACGACTTGTCCACCAACGGCTGGCGGCCGAACCCGCCGAGGTCGACACCTCCCGCGTCGATTGACGGATACAGGCCGTCGTTGGCCTCATCGCTGCGACCCATACGTAGCCCACCGTCGCCTACGGAGCGATGTCGATCATGCGCTGCTTGACCTTGGCGTAGAACGTTGGAACGTCGACGCCGAACACCTTGTCGAATGCGGTCTGCCACGGTTCTGTCGTGACCGCTCGAGCCTCCCAGTAGGTGCGCAGGAAGGCGGTACGCGACGATTCTTCGACCAGCAGATCACCGATGAACGGCAGCAAGCCGTACGACCCCAGGCCTTCGTTCGTCTCCCACTCCTTCAGATCGGTGAACCTCGGTGCTTCATATGTGGCAGCGATCTCCCGCTGGACCTGCACCCCTGCGGCCCATCCGTAGATCGATGCCTGTTCGGCCGCAAACCACTGGGCCGTTGCCTCGAGCATCCACTTCGGCTCCTGCAAGAGCATCGTGTTGACCGGATCCGGCAAACCCCCGAGCAGGAACTGTTGGGTGGTGTAGTTGTGGTACCACTCGTGTGCTCCGACGTTGAAGACGAATCCCTCAGGCGGACCCACTTGACGAAATTCTCGACATTGAAGAAGATCGCTGTTTCGCTGTGAGCAATTGCCTCGCTGGTTGCCAAGCATCCCCGCACTTGCTCGACCGGACTCCCAGAAACCTTGGCGAGACGCTGCGCAAGCAGCTCGACATCGGCAAGTCCGTTTTGACGGTGATCTTCACGCCACTCTCCAGTGGGTTGTCACAGGGCGTGGCAAGCTCCCGCTCACGACGGGTGTTGCGAGTTCGTGTCGATTCGATCGCGGCGATGTTGGCGGCCGGGATGATCACCACCAGGTCCAAGCTCACGTGCGCCGAGCCACCATCGGAGTCGTGACAGACACGTCCGTCAGCCCCGATCGTCACCGCGGCAGGATTCGGATTCGTCGCACCCGGCGCGAAGTCCACCGTCGAGAATTGTTTGGCCGGGGCATGCGGGGTAGCACCTGCGCCTGCGATGCACGCAAGGCTCCGTCACCCGAACCCATCGTGTTGTCCGCTCACAGCATCGGCGGAGAGGAGTTCGCCATCCTTCTGCGGGGTTCAGACATCCACCAGGGTCACGGGACTCAAGCGAACGTCTCCGCAGCAACCTCGAAGCAATGCGGATCGATTTTCACGATTCGGTGCTGACCTGTACAACCAGCATCGGTGTCACCGAGATTCAACCAACCGATGGAATTTCCGATGACGCAATGCGCTGCGCCGACCACGCCCTGTACCGGTCCAACAGCCAGGGCCGGAACGGCATCTGCGTGTGGACCGCACCGATTGACTGAACCCGCAACACATCAGCGAGATGGTTGAGACGTTGGACCCGCACGTCAGGGCCGCTCTCGAGCCGGCTCTTGGCCACCTCCGGTATTGCAATGCGGCGCCCAGACAGCGGCGCCGGGTAGAAGCTCAGTTCTCCAATGCGGCGGCGAGTCGATCCAGCGTGGCCGCCATACCGGCCTGGTTGTGAGTCTCACGATCGGCCACCCCTGAGATCCCTTCGGACATCTGCTGAAACTCGTCGGGGATGAAGCTGAGGTTGAACTCGGTCACGACACATCCGCCATCGATGGGCTCGATCTCGTAGCCCCAACGGGAGAAGCGGAATCCGTTTGAGTCACACTCGAAGACGAAGCGACGGTCGCGTTCGCACTCGACGACGACGCCCCGCGTGGTCCACTCGAAGTCGCCGTTGCGGTTCTCGCCTTCGAACCAGGCTCCTGCCACTGGTCCGCTTGCACCATCCACCCACCGGGCCGTGTGGCACTCGGGTGACCATTCGCCCATTCGCGTGATGTCGGTGACTGCGGACCACACAGCCGTGGGATCGGCGGCGATGGTTCGGCGGGCTTCGATGCGGTCGTGGCTCACTACGGAACCCTAGGTTTTGGCGCGCTCCGGGCTGAAGCCGTGGCCATCCAGCGCTGATCCAAGCAGCCTCGATCTCTGCTGATCTGCTGGAAGTCGTCGTGACCGGGTCTCCGCTGCTCGTCCGCCTCGATGAGGTCGGACTGCGGAGCCCCGGTACGGGACCTGAGTGTCGAAGGGTCGACGTGTCCGCACCTCGACCAACACCGAAGGACCTGCGGAACGAGCTGAAGTCGCAGGCGCCCTCAGATCTCGGGAATGTCGACGATGCGAGATGCAAGGTTCACGGCCACGGCGTCCGCTGCGCCGTACCAGCCCTCCGAATCTGCGTTCACCGAGAAGCCCCAGACGACGCCTTCCTGCAGCCAGACGTCGTAGAGCACTTGGGGCCCGACGGCCATGATGCCGAGCTCTCCGCGCCGATCACCGTCAGGGAAGCCGCTGACGTACTCGCTGTACGTCCCCTGCAGCGCCCGGAAGTCGAATGCGATGCCACCGATGTCGGGGTGCGTCCAACCGCAGGCGAACCGAGCATCGGGATTCCGCACGACCGTGCCAGCGTCGAGCCCCGCAAGTGCTTCGAGCTGCGCCGCAGTCACGAAGCCACAGATCTCGATCGTGTACGGCTCGACCTCGTCGACCACGTCGACCGTCTCGACCTCCCCGCCCGCTGCACCACTTTCGAGGTTCGCAGCGACCTCGTCTGCGAGCGCACGCCACCCGTCGTCACGAACCTTGAACGCCGTCGACCGCAGGGTGACGGCCTGGTCACCGAGCACGAAGAAGTACAGATAGCGGGTGCCCTCATTTTCGGTGAGGTCGGCGAACGCCGTATCGATCAAGATGACGGCCTTCTCGCCCGGCCCGGTCTGTGGTTCGACGATCGGCGCGACGTCGATGTTGTACGCCCGGCCGCTGTGATCATCGACATCGACATCGGCGGCGTTCTCGACCAGCACAGTGAAGTTGAACGCCGCTCCGTTGTTGAACGAGCAACTCTGTGCGGTCGCCGATGACAGTGTCGTCGGCTCGCTGTAGGTTCCGCTCGACGCTTCCAGCGTGGCGAGGCTGAGCAGCGGGCAGGCCTCCAGGTTGACGTTCTCGGATCGGGCTACCGGCTCCGCGCCGGTGCGGAAGTCGTACAGGTCGCGGAACGGAATCGGTGATGTCGCAAGGTCCGCCGTCCCCGCTGTGCCGCCACCGTCTCCACTGCTGTCTCCGCCGTCCGACGTCGAATCTTCCGAGGTCGCCTCGTCTGCCGGCGCCCCACCGGAATCGGTGCTCGACCCGCCTCCACACGCAGCGATGACGAGCGCAGTTGCTGCGACGAAGCCGACTAGGCCGGACCGCCGACGGCTGTGGCTGTTGGCGGTGACGGACGATGCGCGGGACATCGGCGCGGTGGATGTGTTCGGTCGCACGGCGACTCCTTGTGTGGTGAGACCGCATGGTAGGCAAATCAGCCCACCGATGCTGTTCTTAAAGCTGCCGCATGCGGTGTAGATCCGGTCGGTTGCTGCCTGCGGGTGCAGCACGGCACCGACATCGACGCGAGCCCCACAGATCGTGACGGCGGGTCTCATTCGTTTCCGTGCGGCTCGGTCGAGCAGTTGGTCCGCCAGTCGTCCTCGAAGCAGCGCAGGCAACTCCCGGCGACAGAATGGCGTAGACCCGACGACATCATCGGAAAAAGCAATTGACCAGGGCCGGAGCCCTGGTCAAATGTGGTGTCGAAGGGGGGACTTGAACCCCCACGCCCTAAAGGGCACTAGCCCCTCAAGCTAGCGCGTCTGCCAATTCCGCCACTTCGACGTGGTGTTGGGGACCAGATGATAGCCGCCGCAAACGGCGCTCCCACCGGTTCAGCCTTCGAGGAAGAACGAGAACGCCACGAGGGAGAAGATCCAGGTGAGCGCCAGCACGAACGTGATGCGGTTGAGGTTCCGTTCGGCCGCCGTGGAGCCCAAGGCAGCGCCGCCTCCACCGCCGAACATGTCGGACAGACCGCCACCGCGACCGCTGTGCAGCAGGATCCCGGCAATCATCGCGAACATCGAGACCACGTTGATCACGAGGGTCACATATAGGAGAACGTCACGCACGGGCCAGAGGCTACCGGTCGACAACTGACGTCAGCGCTCCCACTGCCCCCAAGTAGCTTCTCGGGATGCCGATTGCCGACGTCTCGAAGCAACACACCGCCATTGCAGAACATCTGATCGACGGCCGCACCGTCGTCGGGTCGCCAGCCATCTCGCCCACCGGGGACCACGTTGCATTCGTCGTGTCGACGACCAGCCTCGAGAAGAACACCAACGTCAGTCGGGTGTGGCTCGACGACGCACCGCTCACCTCGGGTGACAAGGACGCCAGCCCCACCTGGTCTCCAGACGGGCGATTCCTCGCATTCACGGCACGCCGCAGCGACAAGCAGGGTGAGGCAACCTTGCACGTGATCCCCGTCGACCGTCCCGGCGAGACTCGCACGGTGTGCGCGATGCCAGATGGAATCGACGACGTCGCCTGGTCACCCGATGGTCGATGGATCGGTTTCACGAGCCGCACGCAGCACGAGCGCTACACCAAGAAGGACGCCTCGTGGCAGTCCCCCCGCAAGGTCGAACGCTTCTTCTCCCGGCTCAATGGTGAGGACTGGATCCTCGATCGGCCACAGCACCTCCACGTGATCGCAGCCGATGGAACGGGGAAGCCACGCAACCTGACCCCCGGAGAATTCGAACACTCCGGTGTGTCGTGGGCCGCCGACTCACGATCGATCGTCACGTCCGCTGCGCGCCACGACACCTGGGATCGCGACCTCGCCACCGACCTCTACGTGGTTCCCCTCGATGCCGACGAGCACCCTGATTCCATCCGCTGCCTGACTGCCCACGACGGCACGTACACGACACCGTCGGTCTCGCCGGACGGCTCGAAGGTTGCGTTCATCGGACACGATGACACCGACACGTTCCCTCACAACTTCGCCGTCGGTGCGCTTCCCTTCGATGGCGAGGCCATACCCGACGCCGACATCTCGTGGGGATCCAAAGACCTCGACCGCACCTTCATGTGCACACTCGGCGGCTCCGCTCCCACCTGGCTCGACGAACACACCGTCGTCGCCATGGGTGAAGACCGCGGCGACACGCACCTCTACCGCATCAGCTTCGACGACGCCATCGACACCGAGCCCATCACGAGTGGCGCGATCGCTGTTCAGGACTTCTCCGTTGCACGCGGTGTCATCGCCACCGTCCGTTCGACCGCCACTTCCACGCCGGAACTGTTCGTCGGCGATGAACAACGCACGACGGTCGGCAGATCACTGTCGAACACCCTCCTCGGTTGGGAGAAATTCACCGTTGCCTGCACCGACGGATCCGACGAGATCGACGCATGGATCATGCGCCCCGCCGACTTCGACGAGAACGCCACGTACCCCGTACTTCTCAATGTGCATGGCGGTCCGTACACCCAGTACGGCGAGTACTTCTTCGACGAAGCACAGATGCAAGCCGCCGCCGGATTCGTCGTGGTGATGGGGAACCCACGAGGATCCAGCGGTCGCCACACGTATTGGGGCCAGGCGATCCTCGGCCCCAAGCACACCAAGTATCCCGGATCAGGCTGGGGTGCGCTCGACGTCGACGACGTGCTCGCGATCATCGACGGTGCGCTCGACCGCTACACCTTTTGCGACCGAGACCGTGTCGGCATGCTCGGCGGCTCGTACGGCGGGTTCATGGCCACCTGGCTCGCTGCCAACCACGGCGACCGCTTCCGCGGCTTCTGCTCGGAACGTGCAGTCAACAACCTCGTGTCCGAGGAGTGGAACAGCGACATCGGCACCGCGTTCCGCACCGAGCACGGCCCGCTCTACATCGACGACGTCGAGGTGTACGCCGAGCGCTCCCCCATCGAGAAGATCCGAGACATCGACACGCCGATGCTGATCATCCACTCCGAAGAGGACTGGCGCTGCCCGATCGGGCAGGCCGAGGAACTCTGGATGGGCCTCAAACTCCTCGACAAGGAGGTCGACTTCTACCGATTCCCGGGCGAGAACCACGAACTGTCGCGCAGCGGGTCGCCGATCCACCGGGTGCAGCGCGCCGAGATCATCCTCGACTGGTTCGCCGACAAACTGGCGGTCGAGTGAGCGAGACCGACACTGCGGTACCGCCCGCCACTCGTCTGCGCGCTGGCACACTCGGGCCGAACTACTTCAAGCTGTTCGGCGCCAGCACGATTTCGAACCTCGGTGACGGGATCGGGAAGCTGGCCTACCCGTGGCTGGCCTCCGCCGTCACCCGCAATCCGTTGCTGATCGCCCTGGTGGTCGTCGTGCAGCGACTCCCTTGGCTGGTCTTCAGCCTCCCCGCCGGTGTCATCACCGACCGGATGTCCCGGCGCACCTTGATGATCCGCGCCAACGCCGCCCGGTTCGTCGTCACCCTTGGCGTCGGCTTTCTCGTGCTGTCGAAGCAGGACGTCCTCCCCAGCCCCGACGCCCTGAGTTCCGGGACCGCCCCGGCCATCGACGACAGCGTCCTGTACGCCCTGATCCTGCTCGCCACCCTGCTCCTCGGCATTGCCGAGGTGTTCTACGACAACGCCGCACAGACCTTCATGCCCGCCGTCGTCCACAGCCACGATCTCGAGCGAGCCAATGGTCGACTCTGGAGCACCGAACAGGTCGCCAACGAGTTCGTCGGCCCACCGCTCGGCAGTTTCCTCCTCGCCGCCGCCTTCGCCCTGCCCTTCTTCGTGGATGCCGCCACCTTCGCCGTCTCCGCTGCGCTGGTTGCGTTCATCCCCGCCACTGTGCAACGTCCGAAGGTTTGCCCGGTCGCGTCCGACGGTTCGCCTCCGCCGTCGTGGACCGCTGAACTGCGTGAAGGGTTCGGGTGGCTCTGGCGACACCCGCTGTTGCGACCGATGGCAATCATCCTTGGCTTGCTCAACGCACTCGGAATGATGTCCGGCTCGATCCTGATCCTGTTCGCACAGGAGGTACTCGACACCAGCGCGACCGAGTTCGCACTGCTCAGCACCGGAGGAGCGATCGGTGGGGTCATCGGTGGCTGGACCGCCTCGTGGATCTCCAGGAAAATCGGGCCAGGCCCATCGCTGTGGATCACCCTTGTCGGCGGCGGCCTCGGCACCGCAGCGATGGGACTCGTGAGCTTCTGGCCGATCGCCTGGCTCTTCTTCGTCTTCTACATGATCGTCGCCGTTCTCTGGAACGTCATCACCGTCAGCCTCCGCCAGACGATCATCCCCGACGAACTGCTCGGCCGAGTCAACAGTGTCTACCGGTTCTTCGCGTGGGGGATGATGCCTTTCGGCTCGATCGCTGGCGGCGCCATCGTGGCAATCGCCGACATCTCCGGGTCACGGGAATTCGCGCTCCGGCTCCCGTGGTTCATCGCCGGCGGTCTCCACCTCGTGCTGTTCGTGTTCGCCGCCCCGAAGCTGACCACCGCCAAGATCGAGTCGGCTCGTGCCGCTGCGATTCCAGCTGCGACCGATCAATCCGACTGAGGCTCCCACCGGGCTCGTCGATAGGTCCACGTCGGGTCGACCCCGTCGGGCGGCACGATCAGGTCATCGAGTCCGATGTCGGCCCGACCACCGAGTGTTCGCATCAGCTCATCGAACTCGGGGCGTGACTCGCACTGGTCGACCAGCAGGTACCGACGTCGACCGACCTTCGCCGTCAGCCCACCGGGCTTGAGGTTGCGAGCCGCGGCGGCGACACCGGGTCGAGCTCTGGTCATCTGGCCGATGCGATCCCACTCGATCCGGTGTCGGCGGAGCAGCGCTCGACGAGTCACGCCGTCGCGATCGAAACGAGCAGCGACCGGATAGTCGAGGAAAACACCGGCAACCAGACCGGCTCCGACGACCAAGAGGATCCACGATCCTGTCGAGCCGCCCGACAGCACCGATGCCGCACCCGCGCCGAACACGATCAACGACCCGATGAAGCTCGATGCCACGCCTTTCCATGACGAGTGGAGGGTGATCGACCGGTCCGACGACATCGCGTCAGGTGAGGTCGCTGATGACCTCGTGGCGACCCATTCCGCGCACGCGCTCGATCAAGGTCTCCCCCACGGCGAGCGGGAAGTGACACGAGACCTCGTGCTGCTCACGAATGGTGACCAGCTGCGGCGTTTCCTCGCGACAGCGATCCTGTGCGATCGGGCAGCGCGGATGGAAACGACAGCCGGACGGCGGATTCGCCGGGCTTGGCACGTCACCCTGCAGGATGATCCGTTGACGGGACCGCTCGCGTCGTGGGTCAGCCACCGGTACCGCCGACAACAGCGACGCCGTGTACGGGTGCGCCGGCTCGTCGTAGAGCGCATCCTTGTGCCCCACTTCGGCCAGTTGGCCCAGGTACATCACGGCAACGCGGTCACTCGTGTGGCGCACCACCGACAGGTCGTGGGCGATGAAGATGAAGCTGAGCTCGAACTCCGCCTGGATCTCGTCGAGCAGATTGAGTACCTGTGCCTGGATCGAGACGTCGAGTGCCGACACCGGCTCGTCGAGGATGATCACCTTCGGACGCAGTGCCAACGAACGTGCGATCCCGATGCGCTGTCGCTGACCGCCGGAGAACTCGTGCGGGTAACGGTTGCCGTGCTCGGGGAGCAAGCCCACCCGCTTGAGCAATTCACCAACCCGCTCGCGAGCCTCCTTCTTCGGAGTCCCGTGGATCACCATCGGCTCACCGACGATGTCGCGGACCGGGAGCCGGGGGTTCAGCGACGCATAGGGATCCTGGAACACCATCTGGAGGTCACGGCGAAGTTCACGCATCCGGCCACGATCGGCAGCGATGACGTCCTCGTCACCGAACAGCACCTGCCCGGACGTCGGCTCCACGAGACGCAGCATCGAGCGTCCCAGCGTGCTCTTGCCACATCCCGACTCGCCGACCACGCCGAGCGTCTCGTGCGGATACAGATCGAGCGACACACCGCTCACTGCCTGCACTGCCCCGACCTGGCGGCGGAACACTCCGGCTCGGATCGGGAACTCCTTCACCAGATCACGAACACGCAGCAGCGGCTCACCGGACATCGTTCCATCGAGCGCGCCCGAGTCGAACATCTTGGCCAGATCGCTCATGACGACCACGCTTCCAATGGTGCGAGGTCATCGACTCGATGACACCGCGACGAATGCTGGCCTCGGATGTTGGTCAGCACCGGCGTGGATTTCGCACACTCCTCGACCGCCATCGAACAGCGCGGTCGGAACGCACACCCGACCGGCGTGTTCAGCAAGCTCGGCGGATTCCCGGGAATCGGGTGCAATTCGGTCTTGGTGCCGTCAACATCGGGAATCGACTCGAGCAGCGCCCGAGTGTACGGGTTCTTCGACTCGTAGAAGATCTCGTCGACCGTGGCGGTCTCCATCAGACGACTTGCGTACATCACCTGCACGCGATCAGCTGACCCTGCCACGAGGCCGAGGTCGTGCGTGATCAGCATCATCGCCGAACCCGTCTCCTCGCGCACCTTCTGGAGGACCTCCATCACCTGGGCCTGCACCGTGACGTCGAGTGCCGTCGTCGGCTCATCGGCGATCAGCAGCTTGGGTTCGTTCGCGATGGCCATCGCGATCATCGCTCGCTGGCGCATGCCACCCGAATATTCGTGCGGGTACTGGGCTGCTCTCCGCTTGGGTTCGGGCACACCGACCATCTCGAGCAGATCCACCGAGCGCGTCCACGCCTCCGACTTCGACACGGTCCGATCATGCACCCGAATGGTTTCGACGATCTGATCGCCGACCGAGAACACCGGATTCATCGCCGTCATCGGATCTTGGAAGATCATGGCGATCTCGCGGCCTCGCACCGACCGCATCTCGGCATCGCCCATCTTCAACAGGTCCCGGCCCTCGAACATGACATCGCCGGTGATCACGGTGTTGCCGGGATGCAGCCGCATCAGCGCAAGCGCCGTGACGGACTTGCCCGACCCGGACTCGCCGACCACGGCGAGCACCTCTCCGGGGGTGATCTGAAAGCTGATCTCGGTCGCGGCCTGGACGATGCCGGCCTTGGTTGCAAACCCGACGTTGAGGTTGTCGACGGTGAGCAGCGGTGTGGTCATGGGCGTCCTCCCGACTCCTCGTCGTTGCGATCGCTCACGATGTTGCGAGCGTGGGCGCCGACCACGGTCGTGTCGCCGACACCCATCGTCGGCGCCGTCCGCTGGAGTTCTTTGGCCGCCTTCTTCGCAGCCCGCTTCGCCTTCTTGCTGTTTTGGTTGTCGGCCACCTTCGCACGAGGGTCGAGCGCATCACGGAGCCCGTCGCCGAGGAAGTTGACGCACAGCACGATCAACACGATGAAGATGCCCGGGGTGAGCACTCGGAGCGGATCACTGTCGATGTCGCCCTTCGCATCAGCGACCAGCGTGCCGAGCGATGCGTTGGGTGGTTTGACGCCGAGGCCCAGGAATGACAGCGTCGATTCGAGCACGATCACCGAACCCACGAGCAGGGTGATCTCGACGGCGATCGCGCCGACGACGTTGGGCAGCAGGTGACGGAACATGATTCGAGAGTTCGACGCGCCCGCTGCCCGGGCGGCCATGACGTACTCCTGCTCCTTGATCGACAAGATCACGCCACGTACCACTCGGGCGATACGGGTCCACAACAGCGCAGCCAGCACGAGCGCCAAACCGAGCGCGCTGGCCCCGAACTTGTTGGCGAACACCGACAGGACGATGATCGCCGGCACGGTGAGGATCAGGTTCACCAGGTTGTTCACCAAGACGTCCCACGCCTTGCCGAAGAATCCGGCCAACGTTCCCATCAGGGTCCCGAACGTGGTGGCGACGAGTGCAGCGATCAGGCCGATCCGCATCGAATACCGGCCGCCCTGCGCCGTGCGCACGAAGAGGTCGCGGCCGATCTCGTCGGTGCCGAACCAGTGCTCGGCCGTGGGACCGAGCCTGCGATTACGGACGTCGCGTTCGTCGAATTCGAACTCGCTGAACATCGGCGCGATCCAGAACAGCGCCACGAGCACCAGCAGTCCGATTGCACCGACGAGCGCAAGACGGTGGCCGAGAAACCGTTCCCAGGCCAGTCGGCCGAACGACTTCGGCTTGTCGGAGAGGCCCTCTGCGTCGGACAGGGCCCGTGCCGCAGCTGCGTCATCGAGCGCCTCGTCGACGTCGGGGTCGGGATCAAGCGTGGTCATGTCGGGCCTCAGCTCAGTCGGATTCTGGGGTCGAGAACGCCGTAGAGGACGTCGGCGACGAGGTTGAACATCACGGTCAGGACGCCGGTGAACATCACGATGGCCATGAGGAGATCGAGGTCAGCGTCGCCGAGGGCCCGGAGGAACACCTGACCGAGACCCGGCCAGGAGAAGATCGATTCGGTGACGACCGCACCGCTGAGGAGTACGGAGAAGCCGAGCGCCCAGAGCGTGACGAGGGGAATCAGGGCGTTTCGAAGTGCGTGTTTCCACACGACCGTTCGTTCGCTCAGCCCCTTGGCCCGAGCCGTACGGATGTAGTCCTGGTTCAAGGTCTCGAGCATCGATGACCGACCGAAACGGCTGTCGGCCGCGATCCCGAGGATCGCCAGCGACACGGCGGGCAGTGTGACGTCACGGGCGAGTTGGAGGAAGTTCTCGCCGGTCTTGCGACCGGTGTTGAACGGCTTGAGCCCAGTCCACTGTTCGAACTTGACGGCGAACACGACCTGCAGGATGAGTGCGAGCACGAAGGAGGGCATCGCGAAGCCGAGGAAGCTCAGGCCGGTGAACGTGTAGTCACCGATCGAGTACTGGCGGCGAGCGGAGTAGACCGAGAGCAACAGGGAGAGCACCACGCCGATGAGGAAGGCGGGAACGGCGACCATCGCCGTGTTCCATGCACGAGTCCTCATCACCTCGCTCACTGGATCACCGACGCTCGTCGACTGGCCGAGCCCTTCACCGCTGAAGAGCCCGCCGAAGTAGCTGAACGGTCGGAGAAAGACGTTCGTGTCGAGATCGTACTGCTCGGTGATGGCATCGAAGCCGTCCTGACAGCGCGGAAGACAGAGATAGAAATCGGCTCGGGGGTCGACCGTGGTGGACACCCCGATGTGAACCAGGTACATGGCCAGCATCAGCAGCGGGATGGCGATCATCACTCGCCGGGTCACGTATGCGAACAAAGTTCGACCTCGATCGGAAGAGGGGGAGTTGAACGAAAGGGAACCTAGTCGAGATGGGCGAACCCTTCGACGGATACGA
>Ga0307981_1001154_pt1 | contig 24444 bp, 18 predicted proteins | sample OrgLakmetagen987_FD_201849 | JGI IMG/M metagenome (GOLD analysis project Ga0307981, IMG submission 201849) | Saline water microbial communities from Organic Lake, Antarctica - #987 | ecosystem: Environmental > Aquatic > Non-marine Saline and Alkaline > Saline | place: Antarctica: Organic Lake... | reverse complement strand
AGTCTGACCGGCAATCGCGCCGAGCGAATTATCTTCGAAATCGGAAGACGCGATGATTGCGGCGTTGAGTTGCCCGCCGCCGAACAAAACAGCGGCGAGGATGGTGAGCGGGATTGTCTTCATCATTTTAGTCTTTGGGGGTCAAGTGGCAGTGTAATTTTCACCGAACCTACAACATTGTAAATGGAGTTTGTGATTGATTACTGGGACAAATTCCAACAGGTCTTTACCATGCTGCAAATTCTCTCCGCATCCGAGCAAGTGGCGGCGCATCTTCGCCGGGAACTGCAAAGTGGCAAATGGACCGATACCATGCCCGGCGAGCATCGCCTGGTGGCTGAACTGGGGGGAAGCCATAACACGATCAAGGAAGCGCTCCGGCAACTCGAGGCGGAAGGTTTGCTGATCAATCAAGGTCTGGGCAAGCAGCGGCGCATTCACCTGCCGCGCAAAGAGGTGGCGAAGCTGCAAATACAGATCCTGCTCTATGAAAAAGCCGACCGGAGGACCGACTATCTAGTGGAAATGATCCACCTTCTACAGGAAGCGGGGCACCATGCAGCTTTTGCCGACAAGGCGATGGACGATCTTGGCATGAATATGGGGCGCATCGCCCGTTTCGTGAAGTCGAAGAAAGCGGATGCCTGGATCGTCGCCAGCGGTCCCCGCGATGTGCTGGATTGGTTTGCGCAGCAAGCGACGCCGGCCTTCGCCCTTTTTGGCCGCGCCGTGCATATCCCACTGGCGGGCATATCGCCGAAGAAAGCGGGAGCCTATGCCGAAGTAGTCGAACGACTGGTGGAGATGGGGCATCGCCGGATTGTTCGCTTGGTGCGGGAGGAACGCCGGAAGCCGACCCCGGGATTTTTGGAGCGATTGTTTTTGGAGGAACTCGAAAAACACGGCATCAAAACTGGCGCCTACAACCTACCGGACTGGCAGGATACAGACGAAGGGCTGCGCAAGTTGCTGGACGAGCTGTTCCGGCACACGCCGCCCACCGCGCTGTTGATCGACGGTGCCATGCTTTTTTCCGCTACCCGGAATCACCTCGCACAGAAGGGAATCCTGGCTCCGAAGCATGTTTCTCTGGTTTGTAGCGACCCCGAGCCGATCTTCGGCTGGGACGCCCCCTCCGTCACGCACATCACATGGGATCACTCCCCGCTGATCCGGCGCGTGGTGAAGTGGGCGAACAACATCGGCCGCGGGAAGGACGACCGCCGTAAAAGCACGGTCAAGGCAAAGCTGGTAACCGGCGGCACGATCGGGCCGCTGCCGTCAGAGCGGTAGAACGGACGTAAACTTTTTCAGTGATTAAGGAGAAAACGAATTTGTGAACCGCAGATACACGCCGATTGCCGCAGATAAGACGGAAAAATAGAACCAGATCCGCGATCTTAAAGAAGACCCGCTTTCCCGCCTGAAAGATTTGCTCGCCGTTCGGAGGGGTCATTTCGACTAATACCATTTCGAAAAAGGTATGACCTAATAGGTATGGCACTTAGTTAAGGGCACTTATCGTAGTGGTGCTTACATAAGCCACCACACAGACGCTTGCCTGGTCTTGCGAGCGATGCGGTGGCTAAAGCACACCGCTACAGCTGCAGAACGGCCTCAATAACTCTTAACTAAGTGCCATTCACCTTAAGGAGTTATTTCATATACTTCTTAATCTTACTCTTAATCATAATCTCAAGGCTTTGTTATGCAGTTGATTGAGGAATCGAAAAGGGGATTAAGAGTAGGATTATGATCAAGAAGGCGCTTTTCAGCTTAAGGTAGTGCCATTCAGGACGCTGCTGCGCTAGAGGGCCCTGTGGGCGAGGTTGGGGAGAGGACAAAACCACTGGCATAAACTTCTTTTTTCTCCCTTCTTCCCTACCTCAAGCGCAGCGGTTGTAAAAATTCAATCTTTTCCCATCCCAGGCCACGAGGTCCATTTCAGAGCTTCTGCCCGTCGGCGAGAAGGCGCTCCTTTAGCTTTGTGTAATCTACTTCCTGCACGGCGCTCCCCTCTTCGATCGCCATGGCCGCAGCGGTTCCCGCGCTTTGACCTAGTATCATAAAGACAGGCTCCATCCGGATCGAGCCGAAGGCGACATGGGAGGCCGATAGCATGACCGGCACGAGCAGGTTGTTGCACTCCTCCTTTTTAGGAACAATCGAACGATAGGATACAGGATAGGGGTTGGGACATGGGTGCCCGAAGCCACCCTCGTTGCGCACCGTAGTCTCCCCCTCGATCTTTACCACGACGCGCTGGCAGAAGTGAGAGTCCATCGCATAGGAGCCCATCCCGATCGAGTCTTCGGCCACCACTTTGGACTCACAGTTAGCTTGAGTCATCACGTAGTCGGAGAACATACGTCGCCCCTCGCGGACATAAAGTTGGTGTGGCCAGTGGCCGCTCTCCTTGAACTCATTGGGGTCGAGGCCGAACTTTTGCACCCGCTCCTGCAACTCGTCCGGCACCTGCGGATCGTTGGCCAGAAAATAGAGCAGCCCCTGCTGGTAGCTCACGTGATCCTGAAAAATGTTTTCGCGCATTTCATAGAGTTCACGCAGCGGCATTTGCAGGCCGCGCTTGGGTGCCGGAAGTTCGGAAAAGTTGACCGGCTCAAAAGTGCCGTCCGGCCAGAAGTGGCTGCCGTTTAGATTGTTGGAGGAGAAGCTACCAGCGTTGTTCGAGTCGCCGTTGCGCATCTGCACCGGCCCGTCGGTCATCGGTCTAGTCGTGTAATTCAAGGTCCACTTTGGGCTGGGTTCAAAGTTGAGGAAACGTGCGAGCAAAGCGTATCGCTTCGGGTCGTATCCTTGAGGTTTAGGAAAAGGAACCTTCCCTTCCCGGTTGGAAAGATACATCCGAAAGTTGTAGGCCTGCACGCGATAATCGCCATCGCCCGGCTCCCCGTGTGGATACGGCGAAATACCCGGGAGCAAGCCGGAGTCAGGATCGTCTTCGACCACGTAGGGGTCGATAGGCAGGGCACAAAATTGATAGACCCCCTTCCAACTGACGGTCTGCCATTGACCGGCCAGTGTTTCGCCGTAGGCACTTCGGGGCTCGCGTCCCACGTAATAAGAGACTCCGGCTGCGGCCATAAGATCACCCTCGTAGCTGGCATCAATAAAGACCGGAGCATAGGTCTTGAGGCCGGTCATCATGGTCGCCGAGATGATACGGTTGTCACCCATTTCGACGGATTCAAGCGGGGCATTCAGGATCACGGTGACCCCGGCTTCCTGAAGCATCTTCAGAAAGGTGGCCTCAGCGACAGAGGGGCTGAAGTCCTTTATTTTGCCCACCTTATCGTAGAATTCCAGAGCCATGCCACCGATCGTCTCTTGCTTCCCGATATCGGTGGCGGTCAGACCTCCTGAGGTCAGGCCACCCACAAAGCCATCAAAAGAGACCAACGCAGCCTTCTGCCCCATACGTGCGACCTGAATCGCGGCCGTCACTCCAGCGGGCGTGCCACCATAGACGAGCACATCAGTATGATGTGTTGCCGGTTCACGCGCCTCCAGCGGACGATAGTAATGGGCCACGCCAGAGACATTGGCCGTCATTGAAATGGGTAGTGCGCCGAGCAGCAGACACACCATGAATTTGCTTCGCCGCACGGTGGCACTCAACCAATCGATCATAATTCTGAATAAAAAAGTTCAAGACTTGGACTGCTCGCTTCAGGATGGTTGATGCCGGCAAAGGCATGCACCAGACTTGTTTCCTGCGTCCCATAGGTTTCGCGAACGACGAGAAAGCTCAATCGCCCGTTCGTATCTTTGGAGATAAACTCATGCAATGGCGCTCCTGATATCTGGAAATTCCCGCGCTGCAGGCCGCTGGGAATCTGGATTCTCCCGACCAGCATCGTTTCGGCTTCATTGACGCGATCCTCATGGCCTTCGACGTATCCCGGCACCTCCTGCCATTTCGGGTTAACGGTTGAAAAATCTTCCTGACTCTCATCGACAATACCATAGACCGCGAAACTCACCTCATCCGGCAGATAAGCGGCAAATCCGATTCCACTGGGGACCAGGTTTAGGTTTAAGCTAGCCGAGTCAAGCGGTCGGCCGACTGCGGCTCCTAAGTCCATGCTGAACAGAGCCCGGCGTTGCATATAACTATCCGGCTCTATTTTTACCAGCATCATACGATCTCCGACGGGGTCTTCATTGCCGCCCCCCGAGATGACAGTGGCGATCATTGCCGCCTTGTGCAATTCACTCCCCCGACGCATCGGTGCCAGGATTTTCGAAGGCATGTAATCGAGCGAAACTAGGCCCAGTGCGGTCAGTAGCATCGCTTCACCACTTTTCAGATGATGATTCTCGCGGGCATTACTGTGCCGGACGATAATATCGCCCTCCAGCACTTCGCAGAGCGAGCCGTCCTTGCCAATGTAAGCGCTGAATAGGGTGCCGAGATCCACCGCCTCGCCCTCTGGAAGTGAAAGCACAAATCCATGGGCTGCCTCTGGTGCCTGAACCAAGACCTTCCCGCTGACCAGTCTGGCTCGCATGGCATTTTCAATGATCAATTCAGCCGGACCTTCCAGACTTAGCAGGGCATCTGAATCAAAGCGTATGTTGGCCATCCCTGATTCCAGCCGGAGCGTTCCGGGAGCCAATCTGCCCCTGGCATCCCGCAAAGGGGGTAGACTCCAGATGACACCGCTGCTGCTTTCCAATGCAGCCACTGTGTGAGAAATAGCAGGCCCGTGACTTTGGTTGGTTTTGAAGATAACCAGAGAGAGCAGGAGCACTACACTCGCCGCGAGGGCCACTAGCATGCCCCACCGGAATAGCTTCGGACTGCCGTTGCCCTGAGACAGCTCCTCAAAGGGCAGCTCCATATTAGCCTGCTCCTGAAAAACGCCCGAAAGCTTCTCCTCCAGCCACATACGTTCGAGATAACGACGGCGGAGGGCCGGGTCTGACCAAAGCAGCTGCTCCAGCTCTCGCACCTCTTTGCCGGAAAGCGCGCCCTCCCGCGTCTGGTCAAGCAATTCATCGAGCCGATCATCAAATTCACTCATTTTGCATAGCCCTCTGCTTTCAGCTTATCTTCAATGCATACCTTCAAGATGGCTCTGATCCTCCCCAGTGCCTTGCGAATGCCTTCCATCGGCCTCTCTAAGCTTTCAGACATCTGCCTGATGGTCGTTCGTTCCGAACTGTAGTAGATGGCCAGTAAATTCCGTTGCCTGTCCGATAAGCCCTCCAGGCAGACTGCCAACGCATTTGTCTTCGCCTCGGAAAAGTCTCCTAGTTCCCGCCACTCATCAGAGAGCACTTCCAGCATCTTTTCCGTAAATATCAGTGGGCTGCGTTGTTGCTTACGCCTCATATTTAAAGCGGTAAGGCGCACGTAAGAGTAGGCCCAGGAACGAAAAGATGCCTTCTCCTTCAGCGTATCGCACTTCCGCCACATTGAGATGCAAGCTTCCTGTATGAGATCGTCCGCCGCAGCCGGATCCGGCATCAAGCTACGGGCAAAGCCACGAAGCTCGGATTCGTAGCTCACAAATAGCCGGATAAACTGTTCTTCTGATACCATTGGTGCTCTGGACCGCGCGAACGCACGGTCTCCTAGTAGCTTATGTCGCGGAAATGATAAAGCGGGACAAATAAGCCCATCACATAGCCCATTTTTCAATAAATTTCGTTTTTTTGTCCCTCTTTTTCATCCGAAGACATTAATCAGTGCATCAATCATACTTTTTAAACCAAAACCACCCAAATAACCAACCAATCCAGGATAAACTTTCGTTACCATTATGACAACTACAGACCTCAAATCAAATACGTCGCGATTACTCCCGCGCGCACTCCTCGCCTTCGGTGCGCTAGTGGCTCTCACTTCCAGCTCGCAAGCTGCAACCCTTGTAACTTGGACGGACACTAGTGAGACCGCAGCCGTCGTGACGACTGGGTTTACCGGCTCGCACAGCGGCAGATCTGGCAGTAATGCTGGTTTCGGTTCCAGTGACGGCACTTTTGGATCAGGGTTGTCGGGAGCGCCCACAACTGCAGGCACCAGTTTTGTCAAAACCGGCACAACAATAACTATGACCCTCAATAATAATACTGGGTCTGATTACAATATTACCGATTTACGCTGGGATCTCGGTAGGCGAGATAACTCTGTGACCGGATTTACAGTTACATATGTAAGCGGTGGACTGGGCCCGGCGAGCACAGTAATCGATACCCAATCATCCATCGCTTCTCAGGGCGGCGGGCTCGTTGTTCGATGCTTATGACTACGACTACACACTGAGCTCTTTCCTTTCAGATACGACGCTTGGGAATACTGAAAGCGCGATATTTACTTTTGCATTTACTCACACTGCTGGTACCGGCGCTAATAGCGCTATCTTTGACAACATTGCATTTGAGGGTGCAGTTGTCCCTGAACCTTCCAGCGCTCTCCTTCTTGGCCTTGGTGGACTCGCACTCATTCTGCGTCGTCGCAGGTAATCGCGACATCCAAGTCCTCTGGACTATCACAAAAAAACCGCGTGTGGATGATCTGCAGGCGGTTTTTTTGTCTCAATGAAAGATAATATTTAATGACGCTCTACCCATCGATCTATCGCACGTATCGTGCTACTTTGGCGCTACTTCTCGCGTGTAACGTAGTTCAGGTGGCCGCCGCCGAGAGCGCGCTCTTAACTAAGGTTCGTGCTGGGGATGACGTGAAGGTTGTGCTAGTCGGAACCAGTCTGACTGCCGCTGGGTCTTGGCCCGAGTCCCTCCAAACATGGCTCTCCAGCGAATCTACGGGGCCGGGCACGGTTACAGTCGTCAACCGCGCTGTGAGCGGAAAAGCCTCCAACCATGGGGTCGCCACTCAAACGCCACTCGCGCTCACCGACAATCCGGACGCCATCTTTATCGAGTTTTCCATGAACGATGCGGCCACATCGCTGAATATCACGCAGCAACAAGCTGAGGACAATCTAAACGCGATGCTCGACCAGTTCGTTGCACAAAACCCAAACGTTATCATCGTGCTGCAAACCATGAACAGCCTGCCTCCCGACACGTCGCCCTTCAGTCCGCGTGACGATTTGAACGGCTACTACCAAATTTACCGCGATGTGGCGGTAGAGCGAGGGGCCATTCTGATCGACCATTACCCGAATTGGCTCAACCTCTACAATAACGACCTCACCACTTGGAACAGCTACATGAAGGATGCCGTGCACCCCAACGCAACCGGCGAAGCCAATGTGCTGATGCCGGAATTGCAGCGCGTTCTAAGTGCGGCACCCGATGGCACAGCGCCCACACTTGCGAGTGAAGACTTCGTCGATGACCAGTCCGGCGGCCCGCTGAGCACGAATGCTTTGGTGACTTTTACGGTCACATTCAGTGAGGATATGAACTCCCTTTCTGTGGGGATAGATGATTTTTCCAACGCAGGCACTGCAGCTGTCAGCATCAGCTCGACTCAAGAAATCTCGGCAGGTGTTTTTGCCGTAGAGGTCACCCCGACCAGTTTCGGCAGCCTCCAGCTTCAGGTGAGTGCCGGAGCCGTCCTGAATGACCTGGCCGGAAACTCTCTCGATACCACGACCGCCATCCTCGACGACACGACCCTGACGGTCGATTCAATCAACACACTTCCCGTCTGGGCGAGCGACCCGATCAATGAAGTCGCCGCCAGCGAAGATGAGCCCTATGCATCAACCCTCGACAACGATGCCAGTGATTCCGACGACGACACACTAGCCTTCGCCAAAGTAAACGGCCCGGACTGGCTGAACATCGCCTCGAATGGCACCCTCTCCGGCACCCCGGATAGCGGTGACGTAGGCGAAAACAGTTTTACCGTAAGCGTGACCGACAATATTGCCGGGCCGGTCACAGCAACCCTGAACATCACAGTAGCGGCGGCTTTGACGCCCCCCGCAGGCGATTATATAGTGGCATGGGATGATTTTCTAAATCTATCCGGCTCAAACACCGCAGCCGACGATGTCTTGACTGGCTTCTCCGGGAACATCGTATCGAGCCGCAATTTTGCCAACTCTGCCTATGGCTCCACCGACGGCACCTACGGCTCGGCCATCAGCGGAGCCAACACCACCAACGTCCGCGCGCTGCTGCCAAACTCTGGCAATCCTAGCACAACGGTCACGCTCACCAACAATACAGGGCAGGACTACACAATTGCATCATTCCACCTGGACTTCGTCCACCGTTACAACTCAGCAGAGGAAATCACGGTCACTTACGTGAGCGGTGGGCTAGGCCCTGCCGCTACTATAATTTTCACTACTGATTACAACGAGAACCCCGGATCGAGCTCACCCGTAACCAGAGATTTGGACATAAATTTATCCACCTCTCTCACTGACCTTGTGCTCGCAGATGAAGAAACGGCTACATTCACCATTGTCCTGGACCAGTTCAACGGCACAAACTCCACATTCGTGGATAACATTGCCTTTCAGGCAGCCCCTCCGGTAGGGCTTGAAATCGTGCCACAGCTTTCCACTTTTACCCATGACACCGTAACGGGGGACTGCACCGTAACCATTACAGGAGAGGCCAGCAGCAGCTACAAACTGGTCGAAGCGGATGATCTGGATTTTTCCAATCCCGACCAAGATCCAATCCCGCTCGATACCGCCAGCATCGGCACACTTAATGGCGATGCGGTAGTCACAACCGCTGGTGGCAATGCCGAGGTCGAATTCAACCTCGGAACCACCAAAACCAAGACCTTCTTTCGAGCGGAGAAGCTTCCTTAAAAGCTCTTATTGCAAATCGCCTATCCAGCGATCTTGAAGAAGACCCGCTTGCCGGCCTGGAAGATCTGCTCTCCATTTGGTGCTGTCAGCTCGCGGTTGGGGTCGCTTTGTTTCTCACCGTCGATTTTAACCCCACCTTGCTGCACAAGACGGCGGATCGCGCCTTTACTTTCAAAGAGGTCGGACTGTGCCATAACTTCAAAAAGCGGCGCGGTTTCCACATCACCGACCAGGTCATACCAGGTGAAAACCGGCATATCATCAGGTATTTTGTTCTTGGAGAAGACCTGTTCAAATTGCCCGAGCTCATGCTTGGCTTCCTCCATCGAGTGAAACTGCCCCACCAACGAAGAAGCGAGATGTTTCTTGGCGTCCATAGGATGGCCCGCCTTAAGCCTTTCAATGGTCTCTTCACCTGCTTCAAGTAAGAGCCGATAGTAATCCCACATGGTGTCATCGCTGACCGACATGATCTTCCCAAACATCTCCTTCGCGCTATCAGTGAAGGCGATGTAGTTATCCTGACTCTTCGACATTTTCTTCGTGCCATCGAGCCCGATGAGAAGCGGCATGGTGATAACCGCCTGCTCCTGCTTGCCGGCATCCTTTTGCAGAGCGCGGCCAACCAACATATTGAAGAGTTGGTCGGTGCCACCGATTTCAACATCGGCATTCAGCACCAGAGAATCGTAGCCCTGAATGAGCGGATAAAGAAACTCGATAATAGAGATGGGTGCATTACCTGCGTAACGTTTCGAGAAATCATCTCGCTCAAGCATGCGGGCCACCGTCATTTTTCGGGATAGCTTCAGGCAATCCTCGAAACTCATCTTATTGAACCACTCGCTGTTGTAGTGAACCGTGGTCTTTTTCTCGTCGAGCACTTGGAAAGCCTGTTCGAGATAAGTGTTCGCATTTTCGATAATCGCTTCCTTGGTCAATACAGGGCGCGTGTTGGAGCGGCCGGAAGGATCACCAATCAGGGTCGTAAAGTCGCCGATGATGAGGATGGCTTCGTGGCCTAGATCCTGAAACTGGCGCAACTTGTTAAAAACGACCAAATGACCAAAGGTAAGGTCCGGACGCGTTGGATCGACGCCGAGCTTTACGCGTAGTGGGCGTTTGCCATGCATGCGGTCTTCCAGCTCTGCTTCGCCGATAATGGTGTCGGTATTCGTGCGTATTGTTTCGATCAAGCTCATGGTTTAAAAAGAAGTCGGAATTCAGGAGAGAGGAGTCAGAATGTGCTGAGCGCAAGACAGGATTCTTACCTTCGATTACTTCGCGAAACTAGCGAATGGTGATGTAGGGCTCTATGGCGCGATTTGTCGTCGCTGAACAGACAAAGGCATCTCGATCCTCGGTGTTGGTGAAAAGATAGAGCGCGTAACCGCCCCAGCCACCGCCGGCGTATTTCCGCCCGATACATCCCTGCGCCTCCGGTAGCTCATGCATGCCTTCCTTCAACTGCATATCGTAGCTGATTTGCACCGCCTTCCCAAGCTTGGGAAGTGAAGCCTCTAGCACAGCTTCCTTGGCGCGCTGGCCGGCCTGCTCCACAAGATCATAGTCCCGCAGATTGTCGGCATTCGCCGGGGTATCGTGAGGAATGTCAGTATAGTGGAGCGCCATGTGACCACGGAGGAAATCTCCGTTCCGTTTAAAATGCAGCACCGGTTGTTCCCCGCTGCGCCAAACGCATAGCCCCGTCTCGCGAATGACTGCCGGGTCCTGCCAGCCGACGCCGAGAGCAAGCTCGCTTTCGACACCGTCGTTTCCGTTGAGCAGTGCCCAGGCTCCACTGCCTCCAAGCCCGGACTTTTGCTCATAATCCCAATTTGTCAGTGAGACCATAGGTGAGATCGCGCAATTCACGATATAAGCACCTTCGCGCGCATGGCGTGGCACATCCAGCCAGCCGCCACCAAAATCCACCCGCAAGGGCGCATAAGCCGGGGTGCGGATATTTCGCACGATTGAACTGGTCGATACCGGAGTAAATTGCGGCGGTGTCTTCGGGAGCTTAATGTATTCTGCGCCGACCTGTGCACACAGATCGCGCTTCGCCTGCTCATACTGATCGTCCTCCGTCACAGCCAGCACGTCGGGCTTAATTTTTAGGAAGTGATCTTTGAAATCGAGTCCCAGCTCGCTGCAATCTCCGATGACCACTTGATCCACGATATCGAGGGCGGTCATTAATGCGAGCTTGTGATCCTGCGGGATCGACGTGCGGCGTTTTTTATGGTCCCAGAGCACCTTATCCGAAGCGAAGCAGACCGTGAGGTGATCCCCAAGCGCCCGGGCTTCTTTAAAAAACTGAACATGGCCGCCGTGAAGTATATCGTAGCAACCTGAGATAAAGACTTTTTTCATCAGCTGAGTTTCTTAGAGAGTTTCCAGTGCAACGGCAATCCCGTTTAAGACTGAAGCGATACGGACAGCGTCGTGGACATTGTCCTCATTCAAACCACCTTTCTTGACGGCTGCTTCGTGAGCCTTCAGGCAAAGCTCGCAGCCGGCCAAGGCAGCCGGACCGATAGAATAGAGTTCATAGTGCGTCTGATCGGTCGCCACTTGCTGCATGCGGGTCATGCGTAAATTGAAGGCCTTTTGTGTGTAGGCCTCCGTGTGCATAATATGACGAAAGCGGAAATAGACGGTGTTCATACCCATCAAAGCGGCTGCCCCTTTTGCATCTGACAAGTGTTCCTGATTTAGACCTGCGGCTTTGGCATCAGTTAAGATGGAGGCAATCAGCTCAGGCTGGCGGATAAAGTATGCGCTGGCCAAGGCGCAACCCCAGGTCTGAATCGTGTTTAGAGACTCGCCCCCAAGCACACGCTGCGCATTGGCAACAAGGTCGACCGCCTCCTCGGGTAGCTTTTGTAGAAGTGCTGTTGTTGCATCCATACGATATGAACAACTTATAGACCTCGAGTCGTCAACCCGCGTTACGCCAAAACCGATCCATAGAACAAGCTCGACCCCAAGAAGCTGCTTTTCAACATTTACATGCATCGGCAAAGCAGCATTCTCCGCCAACTCCATGAACCGGGTTTACATCAAGACCTACGGGTGCCAAATGAATGAACGGGACTCCGATGCCGTCGCGGCGATGCTGCGTGGCAAGGGCTATTCCATGGTCGAAAATGAGGCTGAGGCCGATGTCATTCTACTCAACACCTGTAGCGTGCGTGATCAGGCCGAGCAAAAGGCCATCGGCAAGGCCGGGCACCTGATGAAGCGTAAGCGTAAAAACCCGAACTTCATCGTCGGCGTTATGGGCTGCATGGCTCAGAACCGTGGCGACGCATTACTCGACAGTCTGCCGGATCTCGATCTGGTCGTCGGCACGCAGAAGTTTCACCGCGTACCTGAGCACCTCGACGCCATGATCGCCACCATGCAGGGACAGGGCCCGCGTCCGGAAACTATCGTAGATCTGGAGGAGGAAGCCGGTTCGCAAAACACCATCCGCTCACATGACGAGGATAAACGGCAGGTCTCGGCCTTCGTCAGTATCATGCAGGGCTGTAACATGAAGTGCTCCTACTGCATCGTGCCAAAAACACGTGGCGAGGAGCGAGGCCGCCCGATGGAAGCTATCCTCGAAGAAGTGCGCGAGCTCGCAGCAAAAGGCACGCGCGAAGTCACCTTGCTTGGCCAGATTGTAAACCAATACGGCGTGCGTGAGTTCCCCTTTGTCGATAAAAAGAGCCCCTTCGTTCAGCTGCTGGAGCAAGTTCACGAGATCGACGGCATCGAGCGTATCCGCTTCACCAGCCCCCATCCTGTCGGCTTCAAGGATGACTTGATTGAATGCTACGGACGTTTGCCCAAACTCTGTGAATATCTCCACTTCCCCATGCAAAGCGGGAGTAATGGCATCCTTAAAGCGATGCGCCGCCCCTACACCATCGAGAAATTCCGCAATATCATCGATAAGATGCGCGCGGTGCGACCGGATATGTATATTTCGACCGATGTCATTGTCGGATTCCCCGGCGAAACGGAAGAGGACTTTGAGCTAACCCGCCAGCACTTTGAGGAAATCGGTTTTGATATGGCCTACCTGTTTAAATACAGCGTGCGCCCGGGCACCACAGCCGAGCCTCTGGGCGACCCCATTTCGAAAGAGGTCAAAGAATACCGGAATCAGGTGTTAATCGATCTATTGCGCAAAAGCTCGCTGGCGCGAAATGAACAACTCGTCGGCAAAGTCGAAGAAGTCCTACTCGAGGGTCCGGCCAAGCGCGGTGAAGGCATGTTTATGGGACGCACCCGCGGCCATAGAAAAGTGATTGTCCCCGCCAGCGAACGCCTCGTCGGAGAACTCGTGCCCGTGCAAATCAAGAGCGCGACGGCCAGCACGCTGATGGGCGAGCTCATGCTGGAAGGGGTTGAGAGCGAGCTGGAATCATCTCAAAGGTAGTGTGCGCACTGCTGTTCAATATTAAGAATAACGTCCACAGCGATAGTTTTTAGCTGTCCGTGCAAGTAGTTGCCAGAGAAATACATGGCATACGAAACTTTTTGCGTGATTCGTGCCGAAGTCTTCGCTTCTTTCTGCCTATGCCAAAAGCCCGAGCCACAGCCACAAAACGAACCGCCAAGAAATCACCCCCACTCCCCGCTGCCATCGATTGGCGCACGACTGACGAGCAGGAACTGCTTAAGAGGCAAATTCGCGCGAAAAAAGAGACTTTCCGCATTAATGGCTAGAAAGCCTCGATCGTGAACACGATCGCATCGCCTCTCGCCGCGACTACGAGACTGGTGTGATCGAGCAGAATAAAGAAAATCCCACCGAATAGTGCTTTTTTGTTCACATTTAAGAAAATTTCCGTAATATGATTCCAAGTTCATTCTTTTAAACTAAGACTCCTATCGTGCTCCCCCAACCACAGACGCTTCCTGAAGGTTTCTCAATGTATCCATCATTGAGCCAAGTCTGCGCGGATAAAAGACTCTTTGCCTACCATCACCTGATCGCGGTGGCTTGGAAGGAGCTCGAGCTCGACTCCGTTCTCTGCATCAACGGTCTCCCCACCGTTTATATTCACCGGAGCAAAGAGCCGATCTCTGCCCGTGATGCCGCCGAGCTACATAAATGTTTTTGGAATCAAGGCATCGCGACGCTCTTGCTGCTGATGGATCCAACAAAGTTTCACGTCTATTCCGCGCAAACCTTCCCTACGAATCCGGATAAGCAGGTCGAAATCCGTGATCAAGCGGCGCAAATTGAATCTGACTTGGATCTGGCCACTCTCAGCATGTGGTTCGACCGCCTTTGCGTGCAATTGGAGACCGGAGCCTACTACCGCAACCATGCGACGAAATTCCAGCGTGAGCAAACCGTCGATCAATACCTCTTGCTCAACCTCTCAGACACACGAGATGCGCTGACCAAAGGTAATGCCGCACTCAGCATTCCTCAAGCCCATGCCTTTCTCGGGCGTATTCTGTTTACCTGCTATTTAATTGACCGGGGAATCATCCATCTCAGTGACTATTTCGAAATTAGCGGTAAGCGCCTTATCGATTTCTTAGACTCTCGTTCGCCTGCACAGTCACTGAAAGGTTTATATGAAAAACTCTTTCCCGACTTAAGAAAACGTCTCAATGGCAGTATGTTCGATGGCGACTTGGAGACCGAACAAGGCTACATAACGCCAAAACATATAGAGTTCTTAGCTCGCTTTTTAGCGGGTGACCATGTCGCCCAGAGCCAGCAGTCGCTGGGTTTTTGGACTTACGATTTCCAAATGATTCCGACTGAAACAATCAGCGGTATCTACGAAGACTTTCTCAAAGCCGAAGACGAAAAAGTGAAACATAAAAACGGTGCCTTTTACACCCCCCGCCTACTCGCGGAAATGACGCTCGACGTCTTACTGGAAAACGAGACCGGCAGTTTGCTCAAAAAGCGTTTCTTGGATCCATCCTGCGGATCGGGAATCTTTCTTGTTCTACTTTTTAACAGATTGGCCGCCGAATGGATTCATCGAAATCCTAAGAAAGCAAAAAACTACGAAGTCAGAGCCGAAGCACTACGGAACATTTTCCGCGACAATCTACGCGGCATCGATCTCAATCCAACTGCCTGTCACATTGCCTGCTTCAGCCTCTATCTGGCCTATCTAGACCAATTTGATCCACGTTCGATCCGTCAGCACTGCGAAACCATCGGGAAATTTCTCCCCAACCTAATCACATCGAGCCAGAGCAATCAGCCAAAAGGTCGACGCGAACGTATCCCCGTCATTATGGAAGCGGACTTCCTCAAGCATACAACTCCGGAGCAAGAAAGATTCGACTACATCATTGGAAACCCGCCTTGGGCTGAACGCGGACGCGCCAAATCACTGGAACAACGTTTCATGGCTGCCGCACCCGCACATTTGAAAAAAGAAGCCTCGGGTGGCTTTTTGCTGCCTTCAAAAGTGCTCCTCAACAAGACGAATGCGTTCCAAGGAGAGTGGCTACAAATGGTCTCTCCGGAAAAAGTGGTCATGCTGGCCGACTACAGGATGATCCTTTTTGCGAAAGCAAAGTGCCCCTGCATGATCATAAGGTTTCGAAATCAACCCGCCGACGCAGCCCGTCGAGAGAACCGCTGGATCGAATACATAACTCCAAAGGTTTATGGAATCGAAACGCGCAGTAGCGCCATCTCCGTAAGCCCAGAGGATCAAAAATGGATCCGCCCGGGACAACTTTTGTATGCAATCGACCAAGGAAATGCACCGAATTTTTGGAAATCTCTTTTCTGGGGAACCCCGCGCGATCAAAAACTACTCTCCACATACGAAGAATTTCCAAGCTTAGGTGATTTTGCGGGAACACCTACAGAATTCAGAGCAGGCAAAAAACGCTGGGCAAAGGGGCAAGGATTTCAGCCATTAAAATTGGGGGCTTCCAGCGAAATAATAACAAAACTCACTTGGCCGTTAGACGATACTTTCATTCCCGCCCGAAGAGTTAATCATATCCCGATTTTCCCTTTACAGAAAGCGGAGACTCTTGGCGAATACTTAAGTAGCCACGATTACAGATTGGATTTATTACACCGTTCACGAGACGAACAAATCTATAAACCTCCGCTCATCCTCTTCAATCAAGGCTTCAGTCACTTCGCATTCTTCGACTACCCCGTCCGTTTTCAACACTCCCTCCAATCAATCTCAGGAAATCCGGAAGACACCGACGCGCTTCTTTTTCTCACGGCTTATTTGAAGTCCAAGCTCTCTTATTACTTTATTTTTCACACCGGCGCAAATGTTGGAACCGAGCGAACAAAAGCACAACTCGAAGAAGTGCTCAACCTCCCTTTCTTTTTACCTGATTTCGAATTCGCACCCGATAACGCGGCTAGCACCCTCAAAAAAGTTGCAGCTGCGATGCGCCGATTGAAAACAAAGCTTGAGAAGAGATGGGACGTTCTGGTGCCGGAGCCATCTGACGACTTCATACTCGCCCCGGATACTCAGGAAGAAAAAATCAAAAACTGGGAGGCTTTTGCGAAGAAAGAAACCGAGCGCGTCATGAGCCAAACAATCAATCCACTGATTTACGATTACTTTGATCTCATTGATCAAGAGGTTGTCCTCGTCGAAGATACCTTCGATATTCTGAGAGAGAGCATTACCCCCGGTAAGTTGGATAATTGTCGCGGCACCCGCCAAGAACTCGACGAAACGGCCATTCAAAACTACGCAGAGCAATTAATCACGACGCTTCACAGTTGGATGTTGCCCGATACTCCAGTGCGAATCAACGCAGTCTGCCGAATCAATCGCAGTCTGGGCTTAGCCAACGTAGAACTCATTCAAAGCAAAACAGCCGAACCGGTTATCGTTGAGGAACTTTCCGAGAAAGAAGCCTTCGCCTATTTCCGGCTCGAACAGGCGGCAACGGAGGAACATGGCAGTCTCCGGTATTTACGATCCATTCGACGTTTCGATAAGGATCGCATTCGCATCTACAAACCCGCGCGCCTGGGCTTCTGGATGCGCTCCACTGCGATTAATGATGCCTCTGCACTCCATGCCGAAATCTCACTCAGCGGAAACACGAAAAAATGAAAGAGCCGGATTCGTGGCAGGCATTGTTTCCTAAGTTTCCGGAGACACAGATTTCAGTTGCGTTGGAGATCCTGCTCGCTACCGGAAAAGGGCTTCGGAAAATCAATGCTTCCGAGCGCGAAGATAAGGTGACGGAACGACTGCTCTTAAGAATCAAACAAAACCCTCTGTTCAGAAGTGCCAACCTGGATATCGATCCACAGTATCCAGTTTACGATCCTCAAGCTCTCGATTCAGAGCTACGCGGTATCCCCGACCTAGCCTTCAGGCTACTCTACACACCCAAACCCGTTCCTTACTTTGCAGTCGAAGCCAAACGCTTACGCTTCATCAAGCCAAACGGTCAATTCGACACAGGTAACAGCGAGTATGTCACTGGAAGACAAGGTATGCGTTGCTTCACTGACGAACGCTACGCCGAAGGTCTGAATGCGGGTGCGATGCTCGGCTATGTCTATGACGGAGACATCGATTCTGCCACAAACGGCATCAACCTGTTGATTGCCAAACATGCTCTGCGATTAAAATGCCGTAACCCACATGAGCTTGTAGCATCCAATCTGCCTAAGCCAAGCAGTGAGATCGATGAAACTATTCACGCCCTAAAAGGCCGCGATTTTCGCATCTTCCATATTTTCCTCGAAGTCTAAATTTCGCATGACCACTTCGGACAAAGTGCACGACTTCACTTCGCTGAATCGCCACTCGTCGCCTGCGGAGAAAATTGCCTGTTTTCGTTCTTTGTTTCGGGGACGTACGGATGTCTATCCGCAGCGGTTCGAAAGTCGGCGGACGGGGCGGGCGGGTTATTCGCCAGCGTGTAGCAATGAATGGGTGCGGGGCGTTTGCGAAAAGCCGCGAATCAAATGCTCGAACTGCCCGAACCAGGATTGGATAGCGGTGACTGACCGTCTGATCCGCTGGCACTTATCGGGCAAAGACTCCAGCGGGCTGCCCTTTGTGATGGGGGTCTATCCAATGCTCTTAGACGAATCCTGCCACTTTCTCGCCCTTGATCTGGATGGCGAGGGCTGGCAGGACGATGCAACGGCGCTGACCAACGTGGTGCGTAAACTTGAATTACCCGTGGCTCTGGAGCGCTCGCGCTCGGGCAATGGCGCACACATTTGGTTCTTCTTTGAGCAGGCTATTGCCGCCACTCAGGCGCGGCGTTTCGGTGCGCACCTTTTAACCGAAGCAATGGACGCGCGGCCTGAAATCGGGCTCGGCTCTTACGATCGGATGTTTCCGAATCAAGACACTCTGCCGCGGGGTGGCTTTGGCAACTTGATCGCCCTACCCTTACAGAAAGCGGCACGTGATGCGGGACATTCCACTTTTCTGGATGACTCTTTGGAACCTTATGCTGACCAATGGGCATTCCTCGGGCAATTGGAACGGATTGATTCTGCGCGGATATCAGAAATCGCCACTCAAGCGGAACGGACGAATCGTATCATCCCCGTCCGGATGCCGCCGTCCGATGAGTTTTCCCTGACGCCATGGAAGGCACTTCCTTCGCGACGGTCTGCCGATAGCATAATCGAAACCTCTCTAACTGAGAACCTGGAGATTGTCTTCTCGGATAAGCTCTATATTCCAAAGTCCAATCTCCCGGCCGCTCTGCGAAACCGTATGCTCCATTTGGCTGCGTTCCAAAATCCGGAATTTTACAAAGCGCAGGCCATGCGACTGCCGACCTACGACAAGCCACGCGTCATCGCCTGTGCCGAGGCGCACCCTGAACATATTGCGCTGCCACGCGGCTGCCTGGATGAACTGAAAACGCTGCTTCGGAGGCATAAAGTGCGCTATCGGATCAAAGACCTACGCGTATCGGGCGACCCACTACAAGTTTCGTTTACGGGAGCACTCCTTCCTCAACAAGTCACGGCAGCCAAGGCAATGCTTGCCCATGAAACTGGCGTGCTGGCGGCCACGACAGCTTTTGGTAAAACAGTCCTCGCGGCTTGGCTGATTGCAGAACGCGGCGTGAACACCCTTATACTCGTCCACCGCCAGCAATTAATGGAGCAATGGGTGGCGCGACTCTCCAGCTTTCTCGATTTTCCGGAAAAATCGATTGGTCGCCTCGGCGGCGGACGCCGAAAACTGCGCGGGCAAATCGACGTGGCTCTGATCCAAAGCATGGTGCGCAAGGATGTGGTGGATGACCGGATCGCCGATTACGGGCATCTGATCATCGACGAGTGTCATCATCTTTCCGCGCAAAGCTTCGAGCGGGCGGTAAGCCGGGCAAAGGCAAAGTATGTGCTGGGGCTATCCGCCACCGTGCAGCGCAAGGACGGCCATCACCCGATTATCTTTATGCAATGCGGCGCGATCCGGCACCGCGTGGATGCGAAAGACCAGGCCGAAGCACGCCCCTTCCGGCATCATGTTATTGTCCGGCCGACTGGGTTCCGCAGTCTGAATGAGCCGGAGGACGACGCGCGGGCAGAATACCAGAAGCTATGCCAAGAATTGATGGATGACCGCGCGCGAAACCGCTTGATCTGCGCGGATGTAGCCGCTGCGATCGAAGCAGGGCGACATCCGATGGTGCTGACGGAACGGACGGAGCATTTGTCGATTTTGGAAACCGAACTGACAACGCGAGGCATCGCCAGTGTGACCTTGCAAGGCGGTATGGGTAAGAAACAACGCGCGGCGGCGATGGAGAACTTGGATACTGCATCGACTGTCGTATTAGCGACGGGGCGCTACGTGGGCGAGGGCTTTGACTGCTCGCGTCTGGACACGCTCTTCGTAACCATGCCCGTTTCCTGGCGCGGCACGGTGGCGCAATACGTCGGACGCTTGCACCGTTTGCACGATGGCAAACAAGTGGTGCAAGTTTATGACTACGCCGACCTAAACGTGTCCATGCTGGAGCGGATGTTCGACAAACGTTGCGCGGGCTACGAGGCGGTCGGCTATTCCATACTCCTGCCCGCAAGCGAACTGCCCGGTTGGCCGCAAAGCGTGCCACTGCCAGTGGATCCGACCTGGAAAAGGGACTATGCAGCCAGTGTGAAGCGATTGATACTGGATGGCGTGGACGACCCACTGGCCAACCTTTTCGTCCATGTCGCGACGCCGGTGAGCGACGAAAATCGGGCTCGTAGCGCCTCCGAAGCTTTTTTATCCAAACGCCTCGAATCTCTACCTGAAACACGCGGGCGTTTCCGGCTCAATGTTGAATTGCCGATCCCCTTCAACCAACGCGGCACGATGGAAGTGGATTTTCTCTGCGATCCGCTCAAGCTGGTGATTGAACTCGACGGCACGCAACATTTGCAAGACGAAGCAGCATGGCGGAGTGACCGACAGAAGGACCTACTGCTGCAACGTCACGGCTTTCTGGTAATGCGATTCTTGACTTCGGACATCGGAAAAGAATTGGACTCAGTTCTGGATGCGATTCTGGCGACCTTAGCGGAAAGGGAGCGCAACCTTTGAATTAGAGTGGTTTATATCGCGCAACCGCCTGCTTGGTCGCCGTTGAGAATGTAGCGGCCACTCTTAAACTCCTCGAAATAGCAGCCGATCCGGGGATGGCTGACAGGTTCTCCACTTTCGTCCACTTTCAGATTCGACTGCGCCACATAGGTGCTGAGACCTCCGCTATCGTGGACAAGCACGTGATACCATGGTTGCTTTTTATCCGGCTGGGTCTTATTTGACTGATACCAGGTATCACCCGCCATACAGTAGGGGTCGTGCGAGACGACCACTCCACGATAGCCGTAAAGTTTGTGCTGCACGAGCAAACCAGCCTGAAAATGGAGACTTGTCTGAGCATTACCTTCTAAATCTGACAGGGATATTAACACTTTAGATAAAATAGCATTATATACCGGATTCCTCAACCTTCTGGCCTAAAAGCTGACAAAATTTCTTCGACCGGTCGAATATCCTCTTTCGGAAATAGACTGTTAATTCGTCGAATGACCTGCTGGATAATCCCATCCGGACAAGAAGCGCCACCGGTTAAGAGGATTCTGAACCGGCTACCGCTTTTATTAAGAAAAGGCCGCTCTTCCATTGAACGCTCTGGTAATTCATTGAGATTATACGGGAAAACATAGTGGTTCACTGTCTCCGCAGAGAGAATATTCTTCTCAGATTGAATATAATGGGCTCGTTCGCCATATTTTTTTTCGCAGACTCGGTAGAGTTGATACGTATTCGAACTGTTCTTGCCGCCGACCACCAGCGCCACATCGATTGGCCACTCCACAGCTTTTTGCAGCGCATCCTGATTGACCTGAGTCGCATAGCACAGTGTGTCACCTTTGCCTTTCGACCAAATATGCTCGCTGGCAAAATCTTCGCCATATTTTGCCACGATGACCTCACGCAAATAATCAATAATTCTTAAGGTTTCATTACGCAGAAGTGTTGTCTGGTTGACCACTGCAATACGCTCCAGATCCACATCCGGATCAAAGCCCTTCGAGTAGAGCCCGGCAAAAGACGCTTCAAACAGCTCACGACGCTTGGCACCACTCGCTTCCAAAACAGCACCCAGCTTCTCAGCATGAGCAAGATTTCTCAGCATTAAGGCCGGGCCATGACTGGAGGCATTTGAGAACGTTGCTTTTGTTTCCTCATGCTCCGACTTACCGTGAATCAGAACTGTAAAACCCTCTTCCGCGTAGCGACGCGCCGCTTTCCATACTTTCTCCACCAACATGCATGTTGCGTCGTTTTCACGGATCGCGATGCCTCGTTCAACGAGGCGAGCTTTATCCTCGTTGGTCGCTCCGAAGGCCGGAATGATCACAATATCCTCACTCGTCAGCTGATTCCAAAGGGCTTCCGGATCATCCGCACCATTAGCCGGACTGCCATCTGCTCTGAGTGGTAGCCCTTTGTCGGTCTGTAAGTAGCGCAGGCCGCGGGCCAAAAGATCTTCATTCACATAAGGATTATGGATCAACTCGCTTAACATATAAACCCGCTTGCCCGGATTGATCGCCACCGTCTCATAAGCCCGCTCAATCGCATTCTGCACTCCCAGACAAAACCCGAAGTGGCTCGGTATCACATAGCTGACCGCTCCAAAATCCAACTCAACCGGCTCGCCGGATGTTTTTTCTTTCGTCCGTCGTGCTGCCTTGATCGCAGCACAAAGTTTGCTCTGATAGAGTGCCTCGGACTGGCTATCGATGTAAACCGAGCGGTTACGCTCTTTCGAGGTCCGAAAACGGTAGATGTATTCGTTCTCACCCATTCCAAGATATGGAATTCGATAGAGATACGAGCCAATCGCGTCCAAAACCTCTCTCAACGGCTGCGTCAGTTGCTCGCTACGTAAGTCATAAATGGTTTTAAACTCTGCTTCGGCAAATGGTTCATGCTCCACTAAAGCAACCACAAGCTTCCGCTGCCCAGCATCGCACTCAAACTCAGTGACTCTATGCCAGGCCAGGTCCAAATCGGCGGTATCACTCACCCCGAATACGCCGTCAGCACCTTTCGTAACCAAAAGGTGGTTTTGATAATTAAAACATAGATGGATCGTTTCGCTCATGGCTGCAGATAAAATATTCGCTGGATGCCCTGTTCTTAAGGTAAGCGGAGCTTGTCAATGATCGTGAGCGGGTCAACCTGTATGCGTTATCCGCCTGTCGCAGATGATGAGCCTAGCCGAATCGCGGATGCCAGTGTGTGGCAGTGTTCTATTCACTCCCCTTATTCTGCGATTGCACCAAGTCGATCGTTTCCTAAAGTGACCGATAATCTACGGGAAGCTCCCGACAAATCTTACCATGTTTCAACTAAATTTCAGCGAGCAAAGTATGCACGAGCTCAATCAGCTCGATACACGGTCACAGATGATTTTGGTCGAAGTCGTCAGCACCTTGACTCAGCACCAACTTGATCACCCAAACGAAGAGCTGGGGCGTTTCCATCGTGGTGGAAAGACCTTCTACCGAGTGCGCGCGGGTGAGTTCCGCATCTACTTTGAGAAGCAGAATGATTCGCTCTTTGCACACTACATTCTGCATAAAAATACGCTGACGGATTTTATCTTCCGCTCGAAACTTCCAGCTTCAGAGGAATTTCTGGCTGAACAACACGATACCTTCTGGAAATATCTGGAATCGCTTCGCCATAAGGACGATATTGAAAAATAAAACTGTTTTCCCATGAGCACAGATCCGGAAAAACAGCCAGACAACCAGCCAAGTAGGCATCAATATGCTGACTCTGGTGAGGCCAGCCACATCTACCTGCTACCCAATAGCCTGACTGCGGGGAATCTCTTCTTTGGCTTTCTTGCTATTCTTAATTGCATCCAAGCCAACTACGAAACTGATCCAACGATTATTTCAGAGAAATACACCCATGCGGTTTGGTTTATCCTGCTTGGTGTGATCTGCGATGCGCTTGACGGGCGTGTCGCACGGCTTGGCGGACGCGAATCGCTTTTTGGTAAGGAGTTTGATTCTATCGCGGACATCATCTCCTTCGGCGTCGCACCGGCGCTCATGATGATCTTCCTGGTCCTCACGCCTACTGTTGAAGTCTATCCTATCTTTATACAAATGAGTTGGCTGATCGGCTTTGTATACCTGCTCTGCGCAGCTGTGCGCCTGGCACGCTTTAATGTGCTGACGAGTCCGGTCTTACCACAAGCCGAGCGCATGAAAGGCACGAACGACTTTCTCGGACTACCGGTTCCTGCCGCAGCTGGCATGATTGCCTCGATCGTTCTTGTTATCACTAGTCTGGAAACTACTTCCTTCGATTCGAGGAGTCTCGCTCTCTTAATTCCGCCATTCATGCTAGCCATTGCCTTTCTCATGGTTAGCAACATTCCCTACCCCAGCTTCAAAGAGATCGACTGGCACACACGGACAAAATTCCGCAGCTTTATCGGGCTCATATTAGGGTTAGGCACTGCATTCTTTTTTAAGGAATTTTTCTTCGCCGCGATTTTCTTCGTCTACATCGTATACGGTCCAGCGCGATATTTAATACGCATCTACCGAGCACGCAAAAGACTGTCCCGAACGCCCGAAAATCGCAGTGAATAATGCGCGAACAACCGTGAATACGTTGTTCAATAGAAAAAACTTTTCCACTTTGTTCACTTCATTACACTTTTACCCGCATTGTTCTTCACCTATAAAATCTTCTGTAAATGACTTGCACGCAGTTAGTTGTTAAGTTCTTATCACTGCTCACACACTATACTGTTACTGAGTGTTTTATATATAAATAAAGAACTAATACATAAGCATTGCCAGTAAGTCCGAAAAACCTGACAAATTCACTATGAAATTTCAGATCAACCAGGATCATTTTAGCAACGGCCTCCAGCAGGTTCTCAATGTTGTCGCGACTCGTTCGACCATGCCGATTCTCAGCAACGTGCTGATCGAAGCATCCGAGGGGCATATTTCGCTGACCACCACCAACCTCGATCTCGGTATTCGTTGCCGGATTAAGGCTGAAGTCAGCGAGCCTGGCACCATCACCCTCCCGGTGCGTAAGCTGGCGACTATCGTTCGTGAATTACCGCAAACCGATGTCTTCATCGAGTCCGGTGAGAACAACCAAACTAAAAT
>Ga0307981_1001152_pt1 | contig 24484 bp, 18 predicted proteins | sample OrgLakmetagen987_FD_201849 | JGI IMG/M metagenome (GOLD analysis project Ga0307981, IMG submission 201849) | Saline water microbial communities from Organic Lake, Antarctica - #987 | ecosystem: Environmental > Aquatic > Non-marine Saline and Alkaline > Saline | place: Antarctica: Organic Lake... | reverse complement strand
GGAACTTGGCACCGGCGATCAGCGAGCCCATATCCAGTGACAGCACCCGTTTGTTCTTCAGCCCCTCCGGCACTTCACCGTTGACGATGCGCTGGGCCAGGCCCTCTACAATGGCCGTCTTGCCCACACCAGGCTCGCCAATCAGCACCGGGTTATTCTTGCGCCGGCGCTGGAGCACTTGAATCGTCCGTCGAATTTCATCGTCGCGGCCAATCACGGGGTCGAGCTTGCCGGCCTCCGCACGCTCTGTCAGATCGATGGTGTATTTATCCAGAGCCTGACGATTTTCTTCGGCGGAGGCATCGTTTACGGCTTCGCCGCCACGAATCTCCTCAATGGCCTTTTCCAGGGCGGCCTTGTCCACGCCCTGCTCCCTCAAAACCCGACCAAGGGTTCCGCGATCTTCGAGGGCCGCGAGCAACATAAGCTCACTGGAGACATATTGATCACCGCGCTTCTGCGCCAATCGATCGGCCATATTGAACAGGCGCCCCATATCATTCGACATCGACACATCGCCTGCGACGCCCTTCACTTCCGGCAGATTTTCGATTTCCCGCGCGACGGCTTGGCGAACTCGCCCGGGCTCCGCACCGGCCTGCTTTAAAAGTGGCTTGATCGAACTGCTTTTCTGATCCATCAGAGCCAACAGCAGATGTACCGGCTCAATGAAATTATGGTCTTTGCCAACGGCAATAGACTGGGCGTCAGCCAGAGCCGTCTGCAATTTGCTGGTGAGTTTGTCGATTCTCATGATGCGGATTCCCTCAGTCCCTGTGCGCTTGAGGCATTGTCTCGCCCACACACATTTGTTCATTGTCTAACGTCAATGTAAGGGCGATTGGGGGGACTTCAAGCGGTCTTAAGAAAAAGTGTCAGAAATTTGACGGAAATGATGCGTACCTGTCACTCGATAAAAACGAGGCTCGCCATGCGGCCGGTGACACCGTCGCGACGAAAGGAAAAAAACCGGTCAGATTCAGAGTAGGTGCACCAGTGGCCACCGTAGACCGCCGAAACGCCTGCAGCGCTCAAACGCTGTCGTGCAAGTTGATATAGATCCCCCATGAAACGACCTGCCACCCGGCCGGGCAAGAATGCCTTATGGGCTTGCGGATCTTTTTCCAGGAAGGCCCGACGGACTTCGGCGCCCACTTCAAACCACTGAGGGCCAATGGCCGGGCCAAGCCAGGCCAGCACATCATCAGGAGCGTCAAACTGGGCAATCGTCTGTTCAAGTACCCCGTGACAAAGCCCTCGCCATCCTGCATGAGCCGCCGCAACCCTGGTTCCCGCACGATTGCAGAACAGCACAGGCAGACAGTCAGCCGTCATGATGACACAGGGAGTAAGGGCTTGGGACGTAACACAGCCATCAGCTTCGGCGTCAGTCACTGCGGGCAATGTCTCGATATCTGTACCGTGTACCTGCCTCATAAAACAGAGGCTCGCACGTGGAAGACCCACCAAACTGGCCAGTTTTCCACGGTTCTGCTCAACCCGCTCGGGATCGTCGTTGACGTGCCCGCCCAGATTGAAGCTATCCCAGGGCGCCGCGCTGTACCCGCCCACACGGGTCGTTGAAATCGCCCGTACCCGTGCCGGAGCAGGCCAATCGGGAATAATAAGTTCCGGCTCAGACATCATGGTTAATGAGTTCACCGTAATGCTTTCGCAGTGCGGCCAACAGCGCCACCATATCCTCCGGCATGGGCACCTCCCAGCTCAATGTTTCTCCGGTTTTCGGGTGCTCCAGGGTCAACTTGCGGGCGTGCAATGCCTGGCGCTGAAAAGCAGCCAGCGCAACCCGGAGCTCGTCCGTTGTGCCCTTGGGCAATCTGAGGCGCCCACCGTACAGCGGATCGCCGATCAGCGGGTGCCTGACGTGCGCCATGTGGACGCGGATCTGATGAGTACGCCCGCTTTCAAGCTTACACCGAATGTGAGTATGGGCAGCAAATCGCTCCGCCAGCCGATAATGGGTCACCGCCGGCTTGCCACCAGGCACAACCGCCATTTTCTTTCGCTCTTGAGGATGACGACTGATCGGCGCATCCACCGTTGCGCCGCCCGTGATCGTGCCGACGATCACCGCCTCGTATTCCCGGCCCATGGTCCGGGTCTGTAACTGATCCACCAGTGAGGTGTGCGCAATCAGGCTGCGCGCCACCACCATGACACCCGACGTGTCTTTATCCAGCCGGTGGACAATGCCTGCCCGCGGCAGATTTTCCACTTCTGGCGCGTAGTTCAGCAATGCGTTAACCAGCGTACCGTCGGCGTGACCAGCCGCGGGATGCACCACCAGGCCGGCGGGCTTGTTGATAATCAGCAGATGCTCGTCTTCAAACACAACGTCCAGGTTGATCGCCTCTGGCTCCCAACTGACCTGCGCCTCCGGTTCAGCGTCCAGCGCCAGAGCGTCCCCCATCATCACTTTGTCACGGGGCTTGCGGGCTTCCCCGTTTACCGTGAGCGCCCCTGATTTAATCCAGCCCTGAAGCCTGGAGCGGGAATGTTCGGGCATAAGGTCCGCAGCGGCCTGATCGAGCCTTCGGTCGCTGAGCCCGGGCGGCACCGAAAAGCTGGCTGTGATACGTGATTCAGATGACATTAAGCCCCCAGGGCCATTTAAAAGTTAGGTTTGAGTCAAAAAGACAGAATCCGGCGGACCTGCCACTGCACAATGCGGAGGATCCCCGTTACAATGAACCCACGTTTCAGTTTTGCCATTATACGGGATTCCGGCATGAGATCAGTTGCTCGATTAGTCTTGCTTTTAACCACCGCCCTGTTGATCAGCGCCTGTGCCTCCAACAAGGGGCAGGAGGAAGTGCTCGCGGAAGAAATCTATTATGAGAACGCTCGAAGCGCCCTGAACGCCGGCAACTTTAATGAAGCCGAAACCAACCTGGACGCGCTGGAAACCTACTATCCCTTCGGGCGCTATGCGGAACAAGCCCAGCTGGACCTGATCTATGCCCGCTACCAGAATCTCGATCTCGAGGGCGCGCGTGCAGCAGCGGATCGGTTTCTGCGCCTGAACCCCCAGAGCGAACACGCCGATTACGCACTTTATATGCGGGGACTGGCTTCTTACAATCTGGATATCGGACTGGGAGCACGCTATCTGCCCATCGAGATTGAAGCGCGCGACCCGGGCGAACAGCGTCAGGCCTTCCAGGACTTTTCGACCCTGTTGGACCGATATCCTTCAAGCCGGTTCGCCCCTGACGCCCGGCAAAGAATGATTGCCGTCCGCAACCGTCTTGCTCATCTGGAGCTTATGGCCGCGCAATACTACATCAGCCGCGAAGCCTTTGTGGCCGCCAATGCGCGGGCCCGCTACCTGGTTGAAAACTTCCCTTCCAGCCCTCCGGTTGAGGAAGGGCTGATCATTCTGGCGGAAACCTTCCGTTTTCTGGATCTGAAAAAAGGGGCGTCAGACGCGATTGCCACCCTGAAACAGAATTTCCCGGAAAGCGACGCGTTTAATCAGAGTGGTGAGTTCGAATCCGACGTTCTCCAGCGCGAAGACCGTTCTCTGGCGAGCGTGATCACGTTTGGTCTGATGGGCGACGAGTAGCGCCTGATTTGTCGCCTATGATCCGCTTTTCCACCCGTTGGTGATCGGATAACGACGATCTTTGCCAAAGCCCCTTTCAGTGATACGGACACCGATCGGGGCCTGCCGCCGCTTGTATTCATTGACGTCCACAAGGCGAACCACCCGGTCTACGTCCTCACGGCTGAACCCCTGGGCAACGATTGCATCCGCACTCAGGTCCCGCTCCACGTAAAGATTCAGTATCTGATCGAGAACGTCGTAGCCCGGAAGGCTGTCTTCGTCTTTCTGATCCGGCGCCAATTCCGCAGACGGCGGGCGAGTAATCACCCGCTCGGGAATAACGGACGAGACCCGGTTGCGATACCACGCCAGTTTGAACACCAGGGTTTTCGGCACATCTTTCAACACGTCGAAACCGCCGGCCATATCGCCATAGAGCGTGGAATAGCCAACCGCCATCTCACTTTTGTTACCGGTGGTGAGCACCAGTGCCCCGAATTTATTCGACAGCGACATAAGCAACACAGCCCTGAGTCTCGCCTGCAAATTTTCTTCGGTGGTGTCTGGCCTGGTGCCTTCAAAGGGCACGGCAAGCGTTTCCATAAACGCGTCGTACATGGGCTCGATGGAAAACACATCGTACTGGACCCCCATGGCCCGAGCCTGCAGTTCCGCGTCCTCGATGCTCATGCCAGAGGTATAACGGAAAGGCATCATTACCGCCCGAACCCGGTCTGCGCCCAGCGCGTCTACGGCCACCGCAAGAGTGACAGCAGAATCGATGCCCCCGGACAGGCCTAAAACCACAGATTTAAAGCCATTCTTGTTCACATAGTCACGCACACCCAGAACCAGGGCGTGATAGACGTTTTCCTCCATCGACGGCTCCGGCACCGCAGGCTGGGCAACAGGCTGACAATGGTGTTCACAGATCAGATCAACCGGGAACAGGCCCTCGCTGAACTGCGGGGCCTCTGCGCAGAGTACCCCGGAGTGGTCGAAGGCCATGGAACCGCCATCAAACACCAGTTCGTCCTGGCCCCCCACCAGATTGACATAGGCAATGGTGACGCGGTTACCACCGGATTTTCGCTCAAGAAGCGCTTTGCGACGGGCCTGCTTGCCAATGTCATAGGGCGAGGCATTGAGGTTGAGTATCAGCTTCGCGCCCTGTGCGGCGGCTTCCTCAACGGGACCGTCACTCCAGATGTCCTCGCAAACGGTCAAACCGACGGGCACACCGCGGATCGTCTGAACCAGCACATCTTGGCCACCTGAAAAATACCGTTTTTCATCGAACACCTGATAGTTGGGCGGAAAACGTTTGAAGTAACGGCCTGTAATTCGACCCTCATCAATAACCAGAGCGGCGTTGTACAGCAAGCCCCCCTGCCGGATGGGTGCGCCCACGACAACCGCCGGCCCAAAGGGTTCAGCCTCGAGTGTTTCCAGCGCCTCAGTAATTCGCAGGTCCATGCTGGGACGCAGCAACAGATCCTCTGGCGGATAGCCGGTCAGACACAACTCAGGAAATACAACAATGTCCGCTGATAACTCATTGCCGGCGCGATGCACTGCGTCAATCACTTTACGGGTATTACCCGGGATATCGCCCACAAGAAAATCGAGCTGTGCCATCACCACCCTGATTTGTGCAGGCGATTGACCGGATTGCGCAGACATAGACCACCGCTCCTGTAACTCATTGCCGTTAAAAGGCTATTATAACCATTCAGCGCCCAAGAATTCTCCCGGGATACGAAGGATCATGAAAAACACCCCGCTTAAAACAACCGATTTTGCCGCGGAAGCGCCGTCAAGCCGCCAGCGAGCGAGACTGTTCCGGATTTATAACCATTACCGGGTGGTTCTGAGCCTGTTACTGGTTTCCCTGTTATTCATTGCGCCCACGGAATTCGACACCAGCCTGCGGGCGAGTGAATACTATCACGCGGGAATTTTTACCTACCTGGCGATCAACCTCTTTATCGCCCTGATTCTTCTGGCCGGATTCCAGCCCCGCAATCAACACATCGTTGTGTCCATTCTGATAGATCTCCTGATATTGCACGGGCTTCTGCTGACCAGTAGCGGCATGACCAACGGGCTGGCGAATCTGGTCATAGTGACCGTGGCTGCGGGCAATATTCTTGCGCCCAGCCGAATAGGTACCTTTTACGCCGCGCTGGCCGCCATCTGCTCCCTTGGCATAGCGACCTGGTCTGTGCTTTCGTCTCTGGCATCGGCTGACGAGATTGTCAGGGCCGGGTCGCTGGGTATTCTGTATTTTGCCGCCGCCTTCATCCTGCAATACATCTCGCGGCGCATGGTCAGAAGCGAGGCACTGGCAAGTTCCCGGGCCCAGAGTATTGCTGAACTGGAGCAGATCAACCGGCAGATCATCCAGCGTATGCGGACCGGCATTCTGGTGCTCGATCGTTACGGCGCTATCCGACTTGCCAATGCGGCTGCGGAAGAGCTTCTGTTCGGCTCTGTCCCCGGCGGAGGTAACTCGTCAAACCGTGGCAGAACCTTGCCCACACCACTGCGCCGGGGCCTTGAGAGCTGGCTAAAGAACCCGGGAGAGCGCACCGAGCCATTTCAGGCAATGCCGACCTCACCCATGGTGCAGGCCAACTTCACCCAACTCGATCAGAAAAGGGGTGACCAGATCCTGGTGTTCATTGATGACCTGAGCAAAGTCACTCAGCAGGCCCAGCAAATGAAACTGGCGTCTCTGGGGCGACTTACAGCCGGCATTGCGCACGAAATCCGAAACCCGCTCGGGGCGATCAGCCATGCCTCACAGTTGATGCGCGAGTCCGAGCATCTGGATGATGGAGACCGGAAAATGCTGGACATCATTCAGCGCCACTCCCGACGGGTAAACGGTATCATCGAAAACGTGCTCGACCTGTCGCGCCGGCGGGAAGCCAGCAGCGATCTGGTGCAAATTGATGATTGGCTGCAGGCGTTCCGGGATGACTACCTGCAATCCCTGGACGGAGAGCCCGGCACCCCCCCGGCGATCAATCTGAAAATTGCGGCGAAGCTTCCCCAGGCGCGCTTCGACTCAAGCCAATTAGAGCAGGTGCTGGTCAACCTTTGCGATAACGGGTTGCGTTATAGCCTGGAGCATACCGGACAGCGCACTATCGAATTGCACGCCGGAGCAACCGCGGACGGCGAACGCACCTATATTGATGTTCGTGATTTCGGAATCGGCATCGCCCCGGAGAACAGCGCCTCCATTTTTGAACCTTTTTTCACCACGGACAAAAGCGGCACCGGGCTGGGTCTTTATCTGGCCAGGGAACTGTGCGAGTCTAATCAGGCCCACCTGTCCCTGGTGGATAATAAAAAACCTGGCTGCTGTTTCCGCATTACATTTGCCCACCACGGGCGAATGATCTGATGCGCCGGACCCTGAAAGCGTCAATGCCCGACCACGACATGGAGCCTTGTCAACGCTAATGACCACACACACAGCCCTGATTGTCGACGACGAACCTGATATCCGCGACCTTCTGGAGATCACCCTCAGCCGAATGGGCATCCAGACCCTGACCGCCCCGGACGTCGGCACGGCTAAAGCTCTGCTGAAAGAGCACGCCCCCCAACTCTGCCTGACCGACATGAACCTGCCGGACGGCAACGGCATTGAGCTGGTGCAGTGGATTCAGCAACACACGCCCGCCACGCCTGTGGCCGTTATTACCGCCTACGGCAACATGGAAACCGCTATTGAGTCGCTCAAAGCAGGCGCTTTTGATTTCGTCTCAAAGCCTGTGGAATTGCCTCGCCTGCGGGAGCTGGTCAACAGTGCGCTCAAGCTTTCGGAGCCCGCACTCGACCCGGATTCCGCCGAAGACGAGCCTGGCCTGCTGCTCGGCAACTCACCGGAAATCAAGAGATTGCGCAATCAGGTGCGAAAACTCGCCCGTAGCCAGGCCCCGGTGTTTATCAGCGGTGAATCCGGCAGCGGTAAAGAGCTGGTCGCACGGATGATCCATCTTCAGGGCCCCAGGCGGGAGGGGCCCTTTGTAGCCGTCAACTGCGGTGCCATACCGTCTGAATTGATGGAAAGCGAGTTTTTCGGACACAAGAAAGGCAGCTTTACCGGCGCTACCGACAACAAGGACGGCCTTTTTCGATCCGCCAATGGCGGCACACTTTTTCTGGATGAAGTTGCGGATCTGCCCCTGGCTATGCAAGTAAAACTGCTGCGCGCCATTCAGGAAAAAGCCGTCAGGCCGGTGGGTGAAACCAAAGAATTCGCAGTAGACATTCGTGTGCTAAGCGCTACCCACAAGGATTTGCCCGCGCTGGTCCAAACTGGCGATTTCCGTCAGGACCTGTTTTACCGCATCAACGTTATTGAACTTGCCGTGCCGGCCCTTCGCGACCGCCCGGGCGACATCGAACTGCTGGCCCATCACATTCTTGATCGCATTGCCCGGGAATACGAGTGTAAACCTGCCACGCTGACTAAAGGGGCCATCTCCCGATTACAGGCCCACGACTTTCCCGGCAACGTTCGCGAGCTGGAAAACATCCTGGAAAGAGCCTCGACCCTGTGCGAAGCAGATTCGATTGGCGAAGGCGACCTTCACATCGGCAATGCGCCGGTTATGCCGGATAATCGCTTTTCGGGAGATGCCAGTCCAACCAACAACGAAGATGGGCCAGCAAAACTCCCGGATGGCGAGATGGATCTTGAAGGTTACCTGGAGACCATTGAACGCAGTGCCATTGAAAAAGCGCTGGAAGCTACACGCTGGAACAAAACGGCGGCGGCAAAACGGCTGGGGATCAGTTTTCGGGCGTTGCGGTATCGGTTGAAGAAGTTGGGGATGGAGTAAGCGATTTCCTACAGATCAGGCATGGTTTTACTGATGCTTTTTTGCAAGAACCCGTAGTAAGGTTAACCAGATTTCCGACAAATGAACTAGGACGGTTCCGGAATCAGGGAAGCATAGCCTACAAAGACCGCGTTTAAAGGAGTCAAGGATGATTCGCGAACCCTCCAGTCAGGGTGGTTTCACTCTGCTTGAGTTACTAATCACAATAACCATTGCCACTATCATTTTATCTGCCGTATCCGCGAGCTGGCAAAGCGTCATCGAGAATACCGCCGGCAAGCGGGCGCACTCCAATCTGGTTCAAGCATTTGCAGATGCCCGAAGTGTCGCCGTCACCAGCAACGTGACAACTACTCTCTGCCCGCTGGACGCCGAATTGAAGTGCATTTCCGATTGGGACGGACCGATCTCGGTTTTTAAAGACCCGAACAATGACAGGAGAATCACACCAGCGACCGAGCTTGTCCAAACACACCATCGAGCATCAATCGGCATTCTTACCGCCAGCCATTCCGGGCCAGCGGAGCGTCGATACTTTCAGTACAACCCTGACGGGTCGGCGAGAGGTACTATCGGTAATATCGTGTGGTGCCCGGATAGCGCAGAGGCCAGCCGGGCCATCCAGTTAAGAATGAACTTTGGCGGCCGCATTACCTGGGCACTGGATCGCGATGGCGATGGTGTGCGAGAGGATTCTAAGGGACAGCCACTTGTTTGCGGATAACCCGTCCAAAGTTACCAGCAACCGTTTACTGCTGCCGTGCGGTTGCCCTCTTGATCAATCGTCATGGTGCCACAGTCATCCCCTGCCTGAAGCGCCGTTGGAACAGCCTGCAAGGTAAAGCTGTCCCTCGTCACGTTGCCATCAAATGAAATATCGTAAGCCACTGCTCCGCCATCGCGAGGGGATTCATCAAAAGGCAGGTCTGGTGGGTCACCATCAGCCTTGCGGTAATCAAACCCGTTGGAATACCGGCGCTCAAGCAGTTGAACCAGTTCAAGCAAATCAGCCTGCGCCTGGCCTTGACGAGTTCGCTCTACATAATTTTGGTAGGCCGGGTAAGCTACGGCCGCCAAAATACCAATGATTGCGACCACGATCATCAACTCAATTAGGGTAAAGCCACGAGAACATTTGGTCATCTTCATATCATTCAAATCTCCGATCAATTCCGGGCATGCACAGTAGGCGTATCCAACAGCCTTGTAATGAACGCCAATACCAGCCTTAATCAGCGAATTTGCTCCCAGTTCTGACGGCCCAATTCAAGAGCGCCTGGAGCCTTTCTGGTGTCAAAGTCCTCATTCTCGTCATCGCCTGCACCCTGACGGCTATTTGAGCCCGAAAAAATTCTGAATTCTGCTCCGTCTGACCCCGTGGAGACCACTGGCTGGTTAACAATACCCATTTCAAGATCAAGTCCAGAACTAGGAATGCGAATTTTCTCGCCTGCAACTTCGACCTCAATAAAATCATCACCGTTAAACAAGCCATCGCCATTGACATCGAATACGGAGAAATCCAATCGGCTACCGGAGAATGCATCGACTTCGTAGAACCAACTGGTTCCGCCAGCCGAGCACGGATCTTCTGAAGGAATCAGACTGGTGAAGAGAACTCTCGCACCGCGCACCTGTGCTCTCGTTACGACCCGCTCACCCTGGGGCCCAGGCCCATCGAGGCTCTCTTTCCATACCAGATTCATATACCACCCGCTCTGGTCTGAAAGTTCGTTGTCAGAGATCCCTGTCAGGCGGTTGCCGTTTTGGACTACCCGCGTGAGTATCTCCTGCTCCAGCAGATCGGCAACTAGGACAGGCTCGTCTCTGTCGAAAATAGCATAAATTGCCTGAACATCTGGATCCGCACCCACGACATTATCACCCTGGCGCAAGAAGCTCCCCGTTCCAAAGTAAACAGTAGGTTCCCGGTTCTCGTTGAATGCCGCCTGCAACTGCCCTGTGATCGGCTGCTCACCCGGTGCAGTAAATAACGGAACTGGATTACCCGCAGTGCGAAGGCTGTTTGGCACTCCCCATTGGCCCTCTTCGCTATCAGCGGTATCAAGTCTCCAAAGCTGACCCTCTGAATCTCCCACGTAAATCCGATCAACAATGCGGTCACCGTCCAAATCAACTGTCAGAGGTGAACCTAGTTGGCCACTCGGCAATTCAAAGGTTCGAATAGGCCGCCCGGTGCCTGCGTTCAAAACCCATACTCTACCGGGGCCAACTTGTGCGGTATCTGAATAGCCGCTGGAAACAACTACGGCAAAGTTTCCGTCAGGCATTGCAACGGTAGAGGGCTGCTGCATCGGTCTATACAAATTCTGATGAGAAAATTCCCAAAGCAAATTATCTTCGGATACAGTTTCTGGATTCGTAATATCTAACGCAAACAAACTGTTACCGCCCGCACCGGTCGTACCAACAGCAATTGTTCTCCAGCCAAGGCCTGACCCAAGCCAAGCGTCTGTCACCCGTGGCGAGCCGTCGACGTAATAACGGTGTGCATAATTGAATTCCGACAGCCGACCCAAGTTGCCAATTACATCAGAGGGCACGTAGGCAAACATTTCTTTTCCCCCATCATCCCCTTCAGAAGCGTTAAATGCGTGGAGCATTCCGTCATTTGCACCTACAAGAACTATCGGCGGTCGGTTCTGATAAACCTCACTGTCCCTGAAAGCGTTATAGCCGGTAGCCGTCGAGAAGACAGCAGTTTCGCTCAAATTACCGAAACCAAAATTCTGTTTGTGCGCAAACTGCGGATCGGAGTTGATAATGTCCCCTAGACGGCCATCCCTCTCCCGGAAGATTCCGTCAGTGTTGGTCAGCGTCCGCTCATTGCTGCGATCGCCGCGAAGGTACTCCAACCGACGCTTACCGTCCGCCTCATCTAATTCCGTTCCGTCTGAGTTCTGCCGTAAGGAATCTTTTTGGACGCCTTGCAGCTCGTCCCACTTAAATGGGGTTCCGCTCGTGGAAAGCAGTTCTCCAGCGACCTGACCTTCATTCGATAGGTTAGTGTTTGTAATAATCCTTCTCGCAGCAATTTCATTGGGAGGAATAACATCGAGCTGGGCAGCAGCACTCCAGGTAAAACTGTTGGCCACTTGACCGTCATCCTCATCGACCGCGAACGCTCGTAGGTCACCACTCCAATTCTGGCTATTGAAAGATGCTCGATAAACGGCTGAATCCCCCCGGAGACTAGTCGAATTCGAAGCCAGGGATGCAGCGGATGAAGAAGACCGTAAAATATCCGCGAACACGAGCTCTAAATCTCTCGCCAACTTGGAAGGATCAATTGCGAAGTAGTAATTATCCGGCAGCCCGTCACCGTCGGCATCCCAGGATTCAGATTCGGTTGGAAAATTACCCTGCTTGTCGTAACCACTCCATTTGGCAGCGTAGAACATTGGTGATTCCAGCAAACCATCCCGGGTTTCCCCAGAACTTAAGGTATAAGTAACTGAGGTTGCTGGATCATCACGTCTGCAATTATCGCACTCCAAGACACCTGTTGGATCATTATAATCATAGCCATTTATGCCTGAGTGAGCGTGAAAGCCGTTTTTTTCGGTCCCGTTCAATACATAGCCAAATGCAAGTGGACGACTTGATGATTGCTGGGCGACGCGCGTGGTTATTTCAAGCGTCGAGTTAGTAATAGTGTATTCAATCGTGCCATACATATCTTGGTCATAGTCACCCCCTTGCTCGGCCGCCTCCCAGTTGACCAAAAACAGGCCAGTTCCTGCTTCGAGATCTTGGCTGATAACTTTGAAATCAACAATGACACAGCTCCCATCGTCCTCGGTATTCTGACATGCTGGCAGTATTGTAACGGCCCTCTCAGTCGTGGCAGGGCGCGGTATGTCAATTCTCGGGACTGCTGGGGCCAGCGCTACCGCAAACGTTTTGACATTTTGGTCACCCGTAAGATTTGGTCTAATATCGTTCTCGTACGCATAGTTCGCTATACCGACAGAATCGAACCCAGCGGCTAGTCGCGGAGATTCTGGGCACAACCCCGCCGCTTCCGCAAGGGATCCTACAACTTTAGAAGTGCAAAGCTGGTTGTTGGAGCCCGAAGTCTCGCCCACAAACCACTCTTTGCCGTTAATACCCTCGCTCTCGCCGATGGCTGTAACCAAAGCCCTGATATCAACAACGCCACCAATGCCCGCAATGTCTGAAGCCGACTGAAGCTGATCACGATCATAAGATGCCGCACTGCTATTAAAATTGATTACGTTCAGGGGCGCACATCGCAAATCTTCGTTCAAAGTGTCGTTCCAAGCCTGTCCCCTGAGTCCATCAAGTTTGTCTTTCCCAGTGAATGCATAAGCTTCGGTTGATCCTGCTCCGGCAAAATAGCGAATGGATTCAAGGAAAATCTCCGACTGGGGATTCCCCCAACTCATACACTGCCCGTCGCTGAAGCTTTTAAGACCAAACGGGCAGTTCTCAGAGTTTCCGGTGTAAACCCCGTCCGAGCCGTAACCGTACATCCGAAGAAGATTCAGAGAGTTGACTATTCCCCCTGTCGTTGGCGCATCTTGGAATGTTCCGTCTGTTCCAACATTCACCTCATCGCCAAATCCCGTGACGTTTTTTCGCAGAACGCCACCAGACTTATTCTTCAAATAACTACCACTTAACAATCCGAACAGAATTTCATTGTCATCACCATATTGCTGCAGAAGGCCGATCGGCTTTAGATTTCCGTTGGGATATTCTTTGCACCGCTCTGTGCCAACAAGTCCTGACATACAAACTTCGACACGAACGTTATAGTTATTGAGGCCCAAACCAACTTGGGCTCGACGCGGGTTACGATCATTGGCAGCAAAACCAGTTACGCCGATATTATTCGCGTTTTCATTGTTACTTTCTTCGGACCACCTGCACTGATAGCGCTCATTTGCACTCCACAGGCCATAGTTGCCTCGCGCAACACTCAGACGGGGTGGCTTGTTCGTAGGCACAACCTCGCCGTCATTCAGCGACGCATTATTCGTCGTGTTGCAGAATGAAATGCCTGACCTTGATAGATTCTCAATCTTCCAATTCGACTTCTCGCCACCCACTGCTCTTGCTACTGTGACCGTAATTTCATCATCGCCTGAATCAACGCTTCTCACACTACCTAACATGTAAGATTCACCAGAGTTAAACAGATTCAGAATACTGGAGGCGCTATAAATCCGGACCTGATCGCCAACCTGCACCGAGTCCATAAACTCGGAGACATTTGATGAAATATCAAACTCGATATTTGAAGTATTTGGGGTAATCTCCGAGTCGCTGCCCGCAATAATCGAACCGCCACCCGCAAACGGAGTGAGCTTCTCCAGATCGTTATCTTCACCCCCATCGTAGAACTTAACCCAGGAATGGGCGTCTGTCGGAACGTAAGCTCTTTCCAAAACTGTCTGAGTTGCACTATCTATGCGACGATAGCCGCCAAACAGAATCTTCCGCACCACGTCCATACGCGACATCGTCAAATAGTTAAGGAAGTTGCCGCTCCAGTCCCCGGCGACACTATCACAGTACTTGTTGGACGTTTCGGCAGCCGGGACAAATCGGTCTGTGCTGGTGTTGTAGTCATAGCATTTGTAGCTATCAAAATAGCCGTAATAATCATTGTCATGACCGTACGTTAGGTCAGGCTGCCCATCGTCATTTAGGTCAAGATAGTCCGGATAGGCTTCAAAAAAGAGCTGATGGTCATTGGAGAGTGACAACATGACTTGCGGCTCGACGCCCTGAGTCAGAAACAGTGGTGTCTGTGAAACGATCGCTTGGGAATCACTTGCGATCGCAAGCATAGCACTTGCAAAAATGCCCAGAGACACCCTTTTGCAAACATTTGAAACCGAAGCTAACTTTTTCATCTCGAATTCCTTCTGGGAGAGCGCCGACAGGAGACTCATCGGACCTTGTACACGGTTGCAAGCACGACCTGGGTATTGTCTGCGCCACCAGTGCCCAATGCTGTTATGCGAAAATATGATGGCAGCGGAACAGGGTCCGATGCGTCGAGAGGCGGTTCTTCAATACCCAATCGCTCAATGAAATATCTAGGCTGGGCCGCTACACCCGGAAAATTTCCACCATAAGTTATGAAACCATTACCATTCTCGATGTCACTTCGAGAAAACCATTCGGGCCGATTGTCATCATTCACTTCGTAAAAACCATCATCATTTTCAGCGTAATCCCCGGAGTCCGGATCATCCCGAACAAGCTCCTCGGCCTCTCTCAACGCGGCCTCAGCGGCCTGAAATGCCAAATCTCTATCGCGGAGGTTACCAGTCATGCGCTCCTGCAAAATGGTGCCCTGCATTCCACCGACGGCAATTAACGTCAGCAGCAAGAGCATGATCAACGACACCAGCAGAACACTACCTTTTTGCCGGTTTTGGCCAAAGCTATAGCCGTTCGGACATTGATTAAGCATCAATTCACTCCAACTTGTTGCGAATGCCGACGGTAGACAGGCCGACCACCCGTGTGCGCCTGTCAGATTCGGTGGTAATTTCGGTACTCGCAAGATTAAACACACCCGCCTCCGCTGTATCCGTCACGTTGTCACCGCTTCGAAACAAAAGGGCCATTCGAACGCTGACAACTCCGTTCCAGTCGGTGACATTTGTTGCTGTAACGTAGGTGTCCGCACCCTTGTTGACGCCGGTAGCTACTCCGTAAAGGATTTGCATATTTTCGACGCCCTCAGCAAGTTCGACAGCATCGCCGGTACCGCCTGCATCCAGGCGCTCTCTGAAAAGAGCCGGTTCACAAGTTGCGCATCTTTTTCCAATGAAATAGGCGGTGCTGGTAAACACATACACAGCTGCATCGTCGTCATACTCGCCAGCAAAGCCACCGCTGGGGTTAACGTTACCGGGGGAGCCACCGGAATCTTTCTGGAGGCTACTGGAATTCGCCGCGCTCGATTTCTGGAACAAGTCGCCCCCACTGCAATCACTGGAAACTACCGTAATGACCGTGCCTTGTTCGATACCTGAGTTGCCATCGGTGGTCAAAGCGTTCGCAGGATTGCCAGGATTACCAGTCAATTCAACGTCCGCACGGCGTGCGCCACTGAGAACAATAAAGTCGGTTCCCGGAATCATCTGGTCCTGAATGTTTGTCGGCACGGTATCTCCGGGACCGTTAGACCAGGTGCCACTACCTGCCGCTAGTGTGGTGATCGTAAATGCATCGCCCACCCCCGTGTTGGCCGCTTCCCAGCCGATAACGCCTGGATTCTCATAAATCGTCTCATCGTATCCAGTACCGCCGGTATTCAATTGATTAACCGGCTCGTCGACCAAACATCCGAAATGGCCTGCCATCCTTGCGTCATACTGCAAAGTGCCCATAGAGAACCGAATGTTTTCCTGAACTTTACCCAGGGCATCACTGATACGGTAAGTCTGACTTGAGGCCAGAAATATCTGCACCACGCCCAAGGTGAGAATCAGCCCAAGCGCCATGGCAATCATCAATTCAATCAGCGACAAACCTGACTGACTCTGCCGCGGAACACCAATTTGATAATTGAATACCCTCACAACGCCACCTCCAGAGTCAGCTCACCTTCGTCCCACGCCAGGTCACCTTCGTCCAAATTTTCAACTTCCCGTCGGAGGTTCCAGGTAATGTCGACCGTAACCAGCTCGCCATTCACAGTCACTTCGCCGTTCCCTCCTGGCAACAAACACGCCAGGGAGTTACGCCACTCGCGGATATCGTTTGCAACAACGCTTGCACCATCAAGTGTGAACTCTGTGTCGCAATTCAACGCGTTTTCCTCACCCAGTTGATAAGCAGCGCGGTTAGGACGATTGGCTCGAATCCGCTCAACCAGGTCTTCAGCCAAAAAAATCGCTTGGGTCCGGGCCTGACTTCCTGTGGTCTGCTGAAGGCTGGCGGTCTGCAAAGACGCCATACCCAGAAGCCCGATGGCCAGAATTAGCAGCGCCACAAGCACTTCAATCAAGCCGAAACCATGCTGGCTGTTCCTCGATAAATGCGGCAATGAGCGTTCAACTCTTAAATTATTGTTCATTCTGGACAATCACCTGGCTCACTGGATGGGCGCCCCGCGAGGGAAATCGTAATTTCACGGCGTTTGCCCGCTTCACTGGACTCACATTCAAGTGGGTCAATGTTTATTTGAAAACCCGCATCATCAGGATCAAGTTCACCCCTGGCATTAAACGTCAACTGCGCGCCAGTAGCACTGTAGGCAACATCACCGCTCTGAAACTGCCGCAAGACCTCATTGGGGTCGGTGTCGTTGCACTCAGTTCCAAGGTGAACACACCAGCCATTGCCAAACCCGCCTGCGTTCGCGGTAAGGGAAACATCGTCGCCCAAGCGCACTGCCTCGCTACGAGCAAAACTAATGGTCGAGACAAACCGGTTGGTCTGAGTAGCAAGACGGTTGTTTTCGATAACGTTCTGAAATGATGGCACCGCAACCGTGGCGACTATGGCAAGCACAGCAACCACAACCATAAGCTCGATGAGAGTAAAACCTCGTTGGGCATCCGGAAATATCATGACGGCATCCTAAATTTATATTCATAAAGAATAGAAGAAGGCCCCGGGGCTTTCGAGAGCAGGGCGACGGGCGGCAAAAGATAGGAGACAAGCGGCAGAGACCACCGCTTTTTTGTGAAGGGAATCAAATTTCAGGGGGCAAGAAACCGGATCAGGACACGTCCACCACATCTATCCGCAATTCTCGAGGCATGGAAAACACAATATTCTCCTCACGCCCCGAAATTTCCTCCGGCAGATCCCCGCCAAGCTCCCGAAGCCGGGAAATCACATCGTTTACCAAAACCTCTGGCGCGGAAGCACCAGCGGTGACGCCGATTGAGGTTTTACCGTCGAGCCATTGCGGATCGATCTGTGACGCCTGGTCAATCAGATAGGCGGGCGTGCCCATGCGCTCGGCCAACTCGCGCAAGCGGTTGGAGTTGGAGCTGTTGGGCGAACCCACCACCAGCATCAGGTCACAGTCGCCTGCCAGTTGTTTCACGGCATCTTGGCGGTTCTGGGTGGCGTAGCAGATATCGTCTTTCCGGGGCCCTTCGATGTCCGGGAAACTGGAGCGCAGCGCATCAATGACGCGGGCTGTATCGTCCATGGACAACGTGGTCTGGGTCACGTAGGACAGTCTGGATGGGTCTTTCACCTGAAGACTGGCAACGTCTTTCTCGTCCTCAACCAGATAGATCTCGCCACCGTTGCTGTGATCATACTGTCCCATGGTGCCTTCCACTTCGGGATGGCCCTGGTGGCCGATCAGGATGCATTCACGGCCTTCGCGGCTGTACTTCATCACTTCAAGATGGACCTTGGTCACCAGCGGGCAGGTAGCATCGAACACTTTCAGCCCGCGGCGCGCGGCTTCCTTTTGCACCGCCTGGGAAACACCATGGGCGCTGAAAATGACCAGCTTGTCGTCCGGCACTTCTTCGAGCTCATCCACAAAAACGGCGCCACGCTCGCGCAGGTTGTCGACCACAAACTTGTTGTGCACGACTTCGTGGCGCACGTAAATCGGCGCGCCGAATACATCAAGGGCGCGGTTTACAATCTCGATGGCGCGGTCGACGCCGGCACAGAAACCACGAGGATTAGCGAGTCGGATTTGCATAATAAGTGCCCTTAGTGAGCAGCCCCAATCGGCTCCACATCAATAATTTCTACTTCAAATGTCAGTGTACGCCCCGCCAGCGGGTGGTTAAAGTCCACCTCGACTTCGTCACCCTCCACCCGGCTGACCACACCCGGCAATTCACTCTGCCGGGCATCGGCAAAGGAAATCATCACGCCTTTCTCCAGCACCATGTCCGGGCTGAACTCCTTGCGCTTGAAGGTCTGAACATTATTGGGGTTGTGCTGGCCAAAGGCCTTCTCCGGGGGCACTTCGAAGCGGTTACTGTCACCGGCTTTCATGCCCATCAGGTAAGCCTCAAAATTCTCGGGAAGGTTATCATCCCCTATTTCCAGGGTGGCAGGCCCCTTTTCAAAGGTAGAGTCGATCACCTCGCCGTCGCTGAACTTGAGCGCAAAATGCAGGGTAACTCGCGTTTGTTGGTCAACGGGGAGCTCATTCATGGTTGCGGTCTCCGGCCTTCGGTCATTCCGCCGTGTTCTGTTCCACACGGGGTTTGCGAAAAATATCGAGAATCATCATGCCGGCGCCAATGGTGATGGCCGTATCGGCAATATTGAACGCGGGAAAATGGAAGTCGTTCCAGTAAAAGTGCAAAAAATCGACCACGTAGCCGTGGACAACGCGGTCATAAACATTGCCCAAAGCCCCGCCGAGAATCAATACGATGGCAATGGCCGACCAGGTTTCATCTGCCTTCAATGTTTTTAACCAGCGAAACAGCACGACGCTGACAACCACTGCGAGCGTCACAAAAAACCAGCGCTGCCAGCCCGACTGGCCCGCCAGAAAACTGAAAGCTGCCCCGGTGTTGTGCAGCAGCGTGAAGTTGAACATGGGCATCACCGGCACCGGATTACCGTAGGTGAGCATGGCGGTCGCCATGGCCTTGGTCCCAAGGTCCAGGACGATAACCAACAGCGCCAGCCACAACCAGCGCAGCTTTGACCCGTTCACATCAGACCCGTTCATATCAGACCCACTCGCATCAGGCAAAGGAACGCGCCTCACCTTCGCCGTCCATATTGGTGATGCAGCGTCCGCAAAGGTCACTGTGCTGCTGGTTCTGGCCAACATCCGCGCGATGGTGCCAACAGCGCTCGCATTTGCCGTGGGACGCCGGCGTTACCATCACCTTCAGACCTTCGTGGGTCGTCTGCTCGGCGTCACCGGCCCCAGCCAACGGTTTGACCGTGGCTTCGGACGTAATCAGCACAAAACGAAGCTCTTCTCCCAGGTGGTTCAGATCTTTTGCCAGTTCGCCGTCACAGAAAAGCGTCACTTCCGAGCTTAGCGACCCCTTGATTTCGCCGCGCCCGCGCGCTTCTTCCAGGCGCTTGTTCACGGCTTCTTTCACGCTATAGATCCGGCTCCAGTAATCCCGGCCCAGCTCGGCGTTATCGGGCAGCGCCGTCAAACCCTCGTACCAGGTTTCGTAAAACACGGTGTCGCTGCGCTCGCCCGGCAGATGCTGCCAGATTTCATCGGCAGTAAAGCTCAGAATCGGCGCAATCCAGCGCACCAGAGCTTCGGCCACGTGGAACAAAGCTGTCTGGCAGGAACGGCGCTCGCGGCTGTCAGGCTGGGTGGTGTACTGGCGGTCTTTGATGATGTCCAGATAAAAGCCACCGAGGGTCGCCTCGCAGAAGTTGTACACCTTCTGGTAGATCTTCAGAAACGCATAGTTTTGATAATCTTCGTCGAGTTCTTTTTGCAGCTGCAGCGTTTTGTCGACCATCCAGCGGTCCAGCGCAATCATGTCGTCCGGCGCCAGTGTGTGATGGGCGGGATCAAAACCGTTCAGGTTACTCATCAAGAAACGCGCTGTGTTGCGAATCCGGCGGTAGCCATCGGCCGTCTGCTTCAGAATGTCTTTTGATACCGTCATCTCGCCGCTGTAATCGGTCGCGGCGACCCACAACCGGAGGATATCCGCGCCCAGCTCGTTCATCACTTCCTGGGGCGCAATCACGTTACCTACGGATTTGGACATCTTCCGGCCCTTGCCATCCACGGTAAAGCCGTGGGTCAGCACTTCCTTGTAAGGCGCCTGGCCGTTCATCGCAATGGAGGTCTTCAGGGACGACTGGAACCAGCCGCGGTGCTGGTCAGAGCCTTCCAGGTAAAGATCGGCGGGGAACTGACCCAGCTCTTTGCGAGGGCGCAGCACGGACTCGTGAGTCACGCCCGAATCAAACCAGACATCCAGAGTATCCGTCACCTTGTCATACTGATCAGCGTCTGCACCTAACAGCTCGGCGGTGTCCAGCTCATACCAGGCATCGATGCCGTCTTTCTCGATATGCTGGGCAACGGACTCAATCAGATTCTGGGTGTCCGGATGCAGTTCCTGGGTTTCTTTGTGAATAAACAGGGTAATCGGAACGCCCCAGGTGCGCTGACGCGAGACACACCAGTCCGGTGACTGCTTGAACATCGCCTCAATGCGATTCTGGCCCCAACCGGGGATCCAGCGAACGCCCTTGATCGCTTTCAGGGCGTCATCACGTAGGTTTTCCTTGTCCATGCTGATGAACCACTGGGGTGTGGCACGGTAGATCAGTGGGGTTTTGGTCCGCCAGCAGTGGGGATAGCTATGGCTGAACTTTTCCGCTTTGACCAGTTTACCCTCACGCTCAAGGGCCGAGCAGACCGGGTCATCGGCTTTGTACACATGCACGCCGGCAAATTCGCCGGCCGCCTGGGTATAGGTGCCGTCGGCCTTGACCAGGCTGATGGTTCCGATGCCATAGATTTTGCCAACGACGAAATCTTCTACGCCGTGGTCCGGCGCGGTGTGCACGGCTCCGGTACCGGCGTCCGTAGACACATGATCACCCAGAATGACGGGCACCTGTTTGTCAAAAACCGGATGGTGCAGCAGGGCGTTTTCCAGACGGGCACCGGGCACAGTGGCCAGTACGGTGGACGCTTCCACACCCCAACGCTCCATAATGCCGTCGACCATGTCGGTCGCCAGTACCAGCCGCTCAGGACCCTTGCCCAGATCCGCCTGAACCAGTGAATACTCGAGCTCGGCGTTCAGGGACACCGCCTGGTTCGCGGGAATGGTCCAGGGCGTGGTGGTCCAGATCACAACGGAGACATCACCCTGGCCTTCAGACGTGCCGAAAAGGTCAAGCATCGACGCCTGATCCACGGCGGTGAAACGCACGTCGATCTGCACCGATGTTTTGTCCTGATACTCAACTTCCGCTTCTGCCAACGCAGACTGACCCACGACGCTCCAATACACCGGTTTGAACCCGCGAACCAGGTGGCCTTTCGCGACGATTTTGCCCAGGGCGCGAACAATACCCGCTTCTACTTTCGGATCCATGGTCAGGTAGGGTTTTTCCCACTCGCCCATCACACCCAGGCGAATAAAGTCTTCTTTCTGCCCGGCAATCTGTTTGGTGGCATAGTCCCGACAGGCCTGGCGGAAGGTTTTGAAATCCACCTTCACACCGGCCTTGCCGATTTCCTGCTCGACCTTATGCTCAATAGGCAACCCATGGCAGTCCCAACCGGGCACGTAGGGCGCATCAAAGCCCATAAAGCCACGGGACTTAACGATCATGTCCTTGAGAATCTTGTTGACCGCGTGACCAATGTGAATGCTGCCGTTGGCATAGGGAGGGCCGTCGTGCAGGATGAATTTTTCCCGGCCTTCACGCTGCTTGCGCAGGGTGCCGTAGACGTCCAGATCCTGCCAGCGCTTGAGCATATCCGGCTCACGTTTGGCGAGGTTGCCGCGCATCGGAAAGGCGGTATCAGGCAGATTCAGGGTGTGCTTGTAGTCGCTCATGATCGTTATGGGTAACTCAGGTTGTAGAAATGTCGATCCAGGCCCGGGCATCGTCAAAATCCCGAGCAATCTGATGTTTCAGGTCGTCTACAGAATCAAACTTCACTTCGTCGCGAAGAAAGTGGCGGAAAACGACATCAATGCGCTGGCCATAAAGTGTGCCAGCAAAATCCAGAAGGTGCACTTCCAGGGACGGCTGTTTGCCATCAACCGTGGGACGCACACCAATGTTGGCCACGCCGTCCAGCACGCGGCCATCTGCAAGGGTTGCGACAACCACGTAAACCCCTCGAAGGGCAGGCATCCGGGGTAACAGCACATTGGCCGTGGGGGCGCCAATCTGGCGGCCCAGTTGCTGGCCGTAAACCACCCGCCCGCAGATCCGGTACGGATGCCCCAGCAGGTCTTCGGCGTCTGACAGGCGGTTTTCAGCCAACACCTGGCGGATGCGGGTACTGCTCACCCGGTCGCCAGCCACCTCGACGGTGCGCGTATTCTCCACACTAAAACCCTGCTTCTCGCCCACACTTCTCAGCAACGCAAAGTCGCCGGCGCGATCACAGCCAAAGCGGAAATCATCACCCACCACCAGGTGATGAACCCCGAGCCCTCTGATAAGAACATCCTCTATGAAACCCATACCCGAATAGCTTCGAAACTTGTCATTAAAGCGAAGGCATAAAACGATATCGATTCCGGATGTCAGCAGGGCCTCGAATTTCTGGCGAAACGGCATCAACCTCGGGGGTGCGTCGTCTGCCTGAAAGAATTCCCGGGGCTGGGGCTCGAACACCATAACCACAGACGGAACATTCAACGCCCTCGCCTTTTCACGGACCTGATCAATGATGGTCTGATGGCCCAGGTGGACGCCGTCAAAGTTCCCGATGGTCGCCACACAACCACTGGCCAGCGGCGCTTCCGGCTGCTGTGAAAACTGCTTCAGATTGGTTAGGCCCCGGATGAGACGCATGTAACGACAAACCCTTGATTACCAGCGGTGAGAAAACCGGCGATTATACCCTACCTGTGGCGGAAATGTCTTACCCTGAGCCCCATCGCGGCCAGCGCGATGAAATACACCGCCACACCAGCGGTCACCAGAATCGCCATATCCGCGGAACGCTGGAAGCCGTCGGCGTTCAGCCATTGCTCCAGCGGCGGCTGGAACCAGAATATAACCCCAGCCAACGCCGCATTCGCCACGCCAATACGCAACAGGAACACCGGCCAACCGGATTGCCAGCGCCAGGCGCCCTCTTTGATCAACCCGCGCCACAGCAGACCCGCGTTAAGCCAGGCCGATAAGGAAGTCGCAAGCGCGAGCCCCGCATGGGCCAGCGGAAATACCAGCGCCAGGTTGAAAACCATGTTCGCCGCCATGACAAAGATACCGATCTTTACCGGCGTTTTGGTGTCCTGTCGGGCAAAGTACCCCGGCGCCAACACCTTGATCAGCATGAATGCCAGTAAACCCGCTGAATAGGCCTTAAGCGACTGGCCGGACATCATCACGTCGCGGCTGGTGACCTCGCCATAGTAGAACAGGGTTGCGATTAAAGGCTCCGCCAATAAAGCCAACGCCAGCGCCGCCGGTAAACCGATCAACAGCACGGCCCGCACCGCCCAGTCGAGCGTAGCCGCAAACTGATCCGGGGAGGCATCGGCGTGTTTCCGGGACAGGCTGGGCAGAATCACCGTGCCAATGGCGATCGCAAACACGCCAAGCGGCAACTCTGACAGCCGATCCGAGTAATACAGCCAGGACACACTGCCGGTTTGCAGAAACGACGCCAGCACCGTATCCAGCAATAGATTGATCTGGCTAACCGACACCCCGAACAGCGCGGGCAACATCAACTGCATGATCCGTTTTACGCCTTCGTGGCGATAGTCCACCCGCGGCCGTGGCAGCAGACCCAGTTGCATCAGGAAAGGAAGCTGAAAAAACAGCTGTAACGCGCCGGCGATAAACACGCCCCAGGCCAGGGCGATGACCGGGGTTTCCATCAGCGGCGACAAAAAGATGGCGGCACAGATCATCGAAAGATTCAGCAGAACCGGCGTAAAAGCCGGCACCGCAAACCGGTCGTAGCTGTTGAGGATCGACCCGGCGAACGCAGTAAGAGAAATCAGGAACAGATAAGGGAAGGTAATGCGCAGCATGTCGCTGGCAAGATCAAACTTGAGCTCATCGTCCACAAAACCGGGAGCGAACAGCGCCGTGAGCAGCGGTGCGCCCAGAACCGCGGCGATGGTAACGCCAAAGAGAACCAGCCCCAGAGACCCGGCAACCGCGTTTACCAGGCGGCGCACATCACCAATAGATTCCTGTTGGCGGTAGGATGACAACACCGGCACGAAGGCCTGGTTGAAAGCGCCTTCGGCAAACAGTCTGCGGAGAAAATTGGGGATCTTGAAAGCGACAAAAAAGGCGTCGGCGCCTGCGCCCGCGCCAAAATAGCGGGCGATCACCATGTCACGAACCAGCCCAAGCACTCGCGACAGCATGGTCATCATGCCCACAAGCCCGGATG
>Ga0307981_1001147_pt1 | contig 24554 bp, 11 predicted proteins | sample OrgLakmetagen987_FD_201849 | JGI IMG/M metagenome (GOLD analysis project Ga0307981, IMG submission 201849) | Saline water microbial communities from Organic Lake, Antarctica - #987 | ecosystem: Environmental > Aquatic > Non-marine Saline and Alkaline > Saline | place: Antarctica: Organic Lake... | reverse complement strand
TCTCGGAAGCGCACACGCCTTGCATGGCAGCCGGGTATACGATACGTATACTACCAACTCAAAGAGCCTTGCGGAACCCTTGCCGTTGCCCGAGAAGCAGTGAAAGAGGCTGGTAGAAAGATCGACGAGAAAAAGAAAGTTCCTATTAAAGAAACACAGTATAGGCGAACGAGATGAGCGCGTCCTCCATACAAAAAAGCAGCAGCAGCAAGAACAACGGCGAAACACGGCCGCTCGTCGCTTCCGATGCAGTGGCCGTCGGCTACGGATCCTCGTCGTTGCCCGACCGAACGCCAAAAAGCCAGCGCTTTTCCATGAGAAACCTGTCGACTCGCGTCAGTGATCTCATTGCTCAACATACTGGTACGTTCGTTGTTACTGTACTTGGCATGCTTCCGGTGTGGTTTCTGTCTGCTTCCGAATCGATCAATCAATCATTTATCATTCACTGACACAGCAATCGCCCTTGCACAACATCATGTAAACACAGGCTCCATTGGTTACTTGGGTAGCATATCGATTGCCGTCAACTCTTTGACGGGACCTGCAATGCTCAGCCTTCCTGCCACCTTTGCGCGTTCGGGCATTCTGCCCACCATATTAACTATCGTGTTTGTCTGCTTATTGTCGGCCGTGTGTTGCCTGCACATGGCCAACACCATTTCCAAGGTTCCCAACAATGCCAATTTCAAAAAGGAAGTGGAATACAGCACAGCGTTTCAGCATTTTTGGGGTCGGCGGTGGTTTGTGCTGACGCAAGTTCTGTTCTTTTGTTGCATCACCTGTCTCAATATCAGCTCAATTGTTGACACGGCCGAAGTGGTGGATACCTTTTTAGGGCACTGGATAAAGGGAGGCAGCGCTGCCCTCCAAATTATCCATGGCAGTGATACGAGTTGGAGCTGGAATTGGATCCGGTGGGACTATGAGGGCTGTTCCCAGGCTGTCCTGGTGGCGGGCGAGTGCTTGCCTTTCAAGGACGCGGCGCCCGACGGCATTCTCATGACGACGGGTAGCGTCATTACGACCATTGTATTCTTGCCACTGGCGCTAATGGACTTGAAGGAGAATGCAATGTGCCAAGTATTGGGATTTTTAGTTTTGATCGTTACCAGTGCACAGTTTGTTGTACAGTTTGCTGCTTCGGGGCTCAACAATTGGTCCAACGCCAGTTTGTGGGGCCACGACTGGGACGATCTCTTTGGCGTTGTCTTGTTCAACTTTGCTTTGGTGGTTGTCATTCCAGCTTGGTTGTATGAGCGAGAGCCTCACGTGGATGTACCGACTGTCATTCACAGCAGCAGTATTATGGCCGTCGTTCTCTACATTGCGGTTGGATTACTCTGCCACTTGGCGGTACCGAATGTTTCGGAGAACATGCTCGAATCCATGATGTCGGGTGTCTTTGGGACCGCCATGCAGTTGGGAGCGAGTATCTTTGCCTTTGCTATAATTGGTCTCGGTATTCCGCTGTTTAGTGTCCTGACGCGACTGAACCTGACGGCCAATGATCAATGTACGCAACGCACCGGCAATGTGCTGGCGGTTTACTTGCCCTTTGCCGTGTCGTGGTTACTCTATGGTGGTAAAGCGGTAACCAAGTTATTGTCGTGGGGTGGGGTCATCTTTACAGGTTTAGTTACTTTTATTTTGCCAATTGTGTTGGAATTGCACGTGGTCAGGGAATTTGATACAGCGGGGTCAATATCGGTGTATTTCGGATATTTCACGTCGAAAGTTGCGCAGATAAGCTCGCTACGAGTGCTGCTATTCTTGACAATTGCATCGATTGCCACCGCAATCATCGGTATGCTTATTTGAAAACGCAGAAAGAGCGTGTGGCTAGAATACTTGTTAAAAGTGAATAGATACAGTGCGATGAACAGTATGAAGAAGGGAGGCTTACGCTACCGGTTGCCAGTACTACAAAAGGTAATCGTAATCGGCAGTGCCCATGTGCCAAATAATAAAAAGTTTAGTGCCTATCTAATTCTCTTCGATCTCGCCCGGTTCCAGACCGGGATTTGTGCGTCGACCATGCCATCCAAGTGAAACCATAGCGGCACCGACCACTGGGTGAACCATCGAACTAGATCTGTTGTGGCTGCGGTCGTCGACATTCATGCAGGAAGCATCCGACTTGGCCTCGCACACATCCTCCAATTGCATGTCAACGACGCCGGTTGGAGATGCAGAACCGCCTATGCTTGCTGTGTTGCTGTTGCTGTCGGTGGCATGGTTGGCGACAAAGGGTGCACTGGGACGCGACGTCTGCTGAGAATTTGAGCGGCGCAAATGGCCGCTTGTCTTACTCGGTGCGTTCGTCCGGGCGCGCACAGTTGGTGGTGTGTCCATCCTGCTGAGCAAGGACCTGGAAGACGTAGCAGCTTTCTGCTTCTTCTTGGGGATTCGCGCAAAAACTGATTGGTCAGATGAGAAGTTGTCACGTCTTTCAACCTTGGGCATGGGGTGATCGAGGTCAATGTCGAGGTATCGCGCAATCTGCTGCCAATCGTGGAGCGACCGAAAGGCTTGGATCTGCTTGGCCACCTTTGCCACTTTTGGATTGCCATGATCAATCATAAGAATCCGATGCCCGTGGATAGCCTCATAAGCGTCGATATACTCAAGCACTGCCTTGGCAGCTTCCTTCCATGAAGGCTTGCGACTTGGTGCCATGGTACTGGTGCCGGTGGCTCAGCAACAATCGACAGCAAGAATGAGGAAAATGAAAAAAGATTGCCCCAGTCCCGTCGAAAACGATTTCCCGCCCTTATCATAACTCGATCCATTATCCATCGAAGACCGCCCCAATCCGTGGACGCAAACCAAAAAGATCACTCGTCCATCTCCACCACAGGTCGTACGATCGTACGATACCACTCGACTACTAGACTACTGTATGTATTTGTTGATAGATTATCTTGCGCTAGTTATTACGCATACTACGTAAGAGATAATGCAGAAGCGATCGTATAGAAACATTTTCAAAACAGAAAGTATCGATCCCTCAGATGCCTAGGATGCAGCAGCCTTGCTTAAGTTCAAGACGTTGCCGTCTTCATCAATGGGCTTACCATCGTATCGAGTCTTGGCGAACGCGGCCTTCTTGCGGATCTCTTCGTCTTCGGCGTGGTAAATGGTGCGAATAAGAGTCGAGCTGCAGGCTTCCGTGCGAGGCACGAAATGGACAGGCATGACCGATTCAATCCACTCGCGACCTGGGAAGGCGAGCATGTCGTCCCCACGGGCGTAGCAGCAGGTTCCCGTATCAATGTCCTGCTGGCTGACCATGCTCTGAATGTAGAGCAAAGGGTCAGTCGAAGGAATGACGTAAATCTGGTCAACGAACGACTTGACGTTGGCCATGCGCGTCTCGAGATTGTCAATCGTGTACTTGTTCTTGAGCTTGTAGTAGGACTCGTCGTTGTGAATGCCGGCAACAATGTAGTAGCCGAACTCGCGAAGCGACAAGAGAACATTCTGGTGGCCTCTGTGAAACAAGTCAAAGCATCCAATGGTGTAGACCTTGCGATTTTCCCATCCTTCCGGAAGCGGAGGCTTGAGCGCGTTAACTTCGTCAATCAGCTTCCCGACTTGTTCCTTGAGCGCCTTCAGATGATCGCCTTCCAAAAAGATGTGCGTCTGGGCAATCTCGGCCAGCTTGGTTTCACGGACGGAAGAACCGCTGCGTTTGTCCAACTTTTTGAGGATCTTGGAAAATGCAGTCTTGTTCAGACCCAAAAACTCCAAAAGAAGAGACAACTCCCGGTCAAAAGTAGCCAGCGACTTTTTCGCGTAGATGAATGCCTTAAAGTGCTTGGAGCCTCCCATTCGACGGTACTCTTCCTTGAGCCATTCCTGCTTGGTACCAAAACTCTGGCGCTTGTGGCTAAGCTTCAAAAAGGTCGAGTCCAAGTCGACAATGGCATCACGCGTCGAGTTGGTAATGACGTCTCCGTCAGTTTCGACTTCGTCTTCGGATGAGATGGAGCCTTCCGACTCGGACATGGAGATGGTGGGGGTAGGCTCCGTTGGAGACGCATCTCGCAAGGCTTCGACACGTTCCTGAAGCGTATGCATGTACCCTTCCGCCCATTTTTCCTTATCATGATAGAACTTGTCCAGCTTGTGTTCCGATTCTTTCAAGAGCTGGAAGAATTTGACCGTATCAATAGCCGTGTCATCTTTGAGCTTGAGGGTTTTCTTGAGATTCTTGTAGTCTACAGCATAAAAGCGCCATTCTTTCAACGTTTTCTCTCGTAGGTTCTTTCCGAACTTCATACCTCTTCGAATATCTAGTCGCTTTGTTTGCTTTCTGTTATTTAGTCGTAGGCGAAAAAGGGCAAATTGTGAGCGCTTGCGGTTCGTGTGATGAGGGCAAAAATCAAAGATGCGAGGTCGAACGAAAAACAAACAACATCGAGAGAGCGAACAGAATTCGCAAGCAAGTGGGAGTCCCGGCCAACCACAGGGCGTCGACACGTGGCTTTCGTTCAAGCTCTTGATCCTAAAATAATAACAAAGGCCTCTAAGCGGTACCAACAAATAGCAAATTGAAGTCGTAGAAATGTCGTACTTGAAAATGGACCGAAAAGTCCAATTTTCACGACCGAGCATGACGCCGCAGCGTGAACTCGGTGAGCCGAGAGAAACGAGCCGTGCAAAAAGAATTCTCGTGTGTTCCGATGGAGAAAGATGACCATGGTATCTCCGCCAGACCAAGGCGCAAGGACGTGGTGTATGGATAGGGCGATTAAACCATTTATTGTTACTCAGGAAATGCGAAATGACCGAGCCTGAAGCCGGTCATGACCATTTTCACGACCATGTGCACCGTCCGCCGTAGCCCGCAGTACTGCGTTGTACGAGGCCAGTAGATTCCACGACCATGAACAACGAAAGCATTCGTTTCAAGCACACGGTCAACTTTCGAGATACGCCGTTATACGCTGAATGCGTCAATACTCGCAACAACCCATTACAAAATCATCATTTCGACATCATACGCTCACCTCTTGCTTTTTTGTGAGAAAAACGAGGAGACGATGGAGGAAGACTTGGGGGAAATGCCGTTCGCTCTGTACTTTTGCTACCGGGGCCTACGAGAGAGTCTTTGTCCAATCAGAATGGTTCTTTGGAGCTCCGACAAACGTCATCCAATTGGAGTGCTCCAGAAGTTCTGCATGTGTTGTTTTGTTTGCCAGCAGAACTGATTTGTTTGTTCTCGTGCGTCTTCGACTCGGCTGTGTTTTCTATTTCTTACCTCACGCTACACCCGTGAACAAACCCCATTTCAGTCCACAACAAGCGACCAAGATATGGATCGTATGATACGCTTTTCATTTCTAGAAATTGTTCTCTGTTCTTGTCGTTGTCGTTTCTCATTCTCCCTCGCTCCTCCTACCTCCTACCTGGATAAGTACGACGTACGACACATACATACCTGCTGCTGTCGCCTCCTGCTGCTGCTGCTGTCGCCTCCTGCTGCCTGCTATTTCTTTGACGATGACGACAACAACGACGGCCGAGAAGGGCATCACGGTGATTCACTGCTGGTCCGCACCGCGCTCCCGCTCAACCGCCTTGCTTTACAGTTTCGAAGCGCGTTCGGACTGCGTCGCACTCGATGAGCCTCTCTATCGCGAATGGCTCATTGCTCGCGGTGACGCGGTTGCTCGTCCTTACTGCCAGGAACTCATTCACGGGAGACCACCGGCGGACGTGACAGCTACTGGAGGTGATTCGACTCGATGGGGTAGAGAACTGCTGAGTCTCGAAGATCGGTTCCGCGAAGCTGCCCAACTGTTGCCTGAAAAAGGCGTGATATTTTGCAAGCACATGGCCAAGCACTACAGTCTTTACGATTTCGAAAAAGAGATCCAAGCTACAGATTTGGACGTTGTCTTTCATCACAAGCACCTATTGCTCATTCGTGATCCTGTGGCTGTCTTGTCATCCTGGGGTGTTGCCGCAACCATTCATGGCAACAATCCCACGCCAGACGAAGTTGGAATTGTCCCCTTGCTTTCCATTTACTCGGCTCTTCACAGTACCACTACTAAATCGATTGATCCGACTGTAGTCGCCTTGCTCGACTCGGACGACTTGGTCGGTGATCCCATTGAAACTTTGCGCGCCGTCTGTGGGGACTTGAAAATTCCCTACCAGGATGCCATGATGACTTGGTCGAGTGGTCCTCACGCTTGTGACGGACCGTGGGCAGATTGGTGGTACTCGGCCGTTCACCAAAGTACTGGCTGGAAACTCCGCTCGTCAGACTATGCTGCTGTACACAAGTACCGCACCTTGTCGCCGTCTTTACAGCTGGCTCTCAAGGCTTCCTATCCGGCCTACTCGTTTTTGCAAGGCTTGACGCGTGGTTACAAGACTCGAGGACCTCCGACCGAGACAGTCCATGAAGACCCGCGTAATGCGGACTTGGTGGTTTGGATTGGACCACCCACTCGGGGGCGCTTGATGCCACGCGAAATGGCGGCCGTTAGTCCGTGGGATTCCGCTGTTCAAGGTGGTGATGCCTGTTGGGAAGGCTTGCGAGTCTACCGCGGCAAAATATTGTCGCTCGAAAAGCACTTGCGTCGTTTGTTCAAGAGTGCCAAGGCGCTGGGGTTCGAGCAAGTGCATACTCCCGACCAAGTCAAGGAAGCAATCTTTCGCACGCTAGCGGCCAATGGTATGCGGGATGGGGCGCACATGCGTTTGACCTTGTCTCGTGGAGAAAAGTGCACGTCTTCCATGAATCCGCAGTTTAACGTGTACGGAACGACGCTCATTGTCTTGGCCGAGTGGAAGCCCACCGAAGGTGCTACTACGTACGACAACAAGACTGGAATTACACTCATTTCGGCGTCGCAGCGACGCAATCCCCCGAGCACTGTCGATTCAAAAATTCATCACAACAACCTCATTAACAATATCCTGCCCAAAATTCAAGCCAACTTGGCTGGTTGTAACGATGCCATCATGTTGGATATGGAAGGGTTTGTCTCGGAAACCAATGCCACCAATATTTTCATGGTGGATGATGGCGTCTTGCTCACACCCCACGCGGACGCTTGTTTGCCGGGAATTACCCGTGCCACGGTGCTCCAATTGGCGGCCGAACTCGGTATTGTTGCCGAAGTACGGCGCGTGTCTCTATCTGAATTCCATTCCGCAGACGAGGTGTTCACGACCGGCACCATGGGAGAGCTGACGCCTGTGACCATGATTGACGGTCGCGTCATTGGCACTGGTGTCCGTGGCCCTATTACTGCTCGTCTCCAAGATGCGTACCAGACGCTGCCCGAAAAACCAGGATGGGCGACAGAGATTCCTCCGTTTGAGGAATAAAGAGATCATGTTGCTGTTGCCGAGTAGTCTATTGTATGCAACTTTCAAGAAAATCTACACTCCTTTATAAGAAAAACAGCGTTAGTTCATAGTTTTTCACGTGTTAGCCAATTTAGTCGCTGTCGCTATCATCGTCAATCACAGCTTGCACGGATCGCTTCTTACTCGACTTGGCTTTCGGCGCCACCTCTTCTTCGTCATCATCGTCATCGTCATCCATTTGAATGTCTTCACCACTGCTGCTCTCCTCTTTTTTCTTGCGCGCCGCTTCGTCACGGCCTTTACGCGTCGGTCGCGCCTTGTGGAACGTCTCTTCTTCCGATTCGTCACTGTCTTCACCGTAATCGTCCATTTCTTCGAATTCCCCACGCTTCAGACTCTTGATATTGGTGGTATCGAAATCGTCATCGTCTTCTAGATAATCTCGATTCATGCGAGGTCGACTACCACCGCCACCACCCGCACGACGACCACCCGCGTATCCACCATACCCCGCTCGCTTGCGCGCCTCGACCTTTTCCAATTCTGCCTTTACTTGAATGCGCTCTTGCTTCAATTTCTCCGGATCCAGTTCCGTGACAAATTCCTCAATGCGAGCCTTTTTAATCGTCTTTTGGCGGATCGCCACCGTCATGCTCTTGTGGGCTTGACTGTGCAGACTGGGACGAGCCACGAAACGACTCGCAACAGGGCCCATGCATTCCAGCACTGTCCCTGCGGGTTGTTCAGTAGCAGCATTGTTGCTGTCGTTGTCGTCGTCGTTCTCATTTTCTCCAACGGCCACCTTGGTGGCTTGTTGGGAAAGGTACAAGTAGCCATTGAGGCCGGCAAAGCCATTGGCCGCGGAATTGACAATATCTATTTCAAAGGCTTCATTGCCAATGTGCAACGTCCACGAATCATCTTCCCACTGCACCAGCCGCGTGTTTGATTCCCGCTGCAGCTTGGCATCGGCATCGCCGCCGGCAGTTGCGTCTCTGACAATATGCCCGGCATTGTCCATCTTGTAGCGCCACCGGACCATATCGTGGACCGAGTACTCGTCTTGTTCGGCTTCCGGCGTGTACGTGTCCGGATCGAATGCTTCGGGTTGAATTCCAATCAAGTTGGGCAAGCGGGTAAAGTAAAGAGACGTGTTTGCGTTTGGATGGGGCGTCTTTTGCACCGTCAGGTTGTACGCGTCCTTGCGGTTGTCGGTGGCTCCAGGAAGGTTGAACGCACCGCCTGCTCCGTCATGATCACCGTCGTCGTCACCCGTCTTGTTGGCGGACGGGAGCTTGTCTCCAGCAATGGTTGAAGATGGTAGGCCTACGACACCGCGATCGTCGAATTCGTCCTCGTCTTCATCGTCGTCGCTGTCTTGCAGAGTGGGGCGGCGCGGTGGGGCATTCGCGGCGACTGCAGGTGTTGCGGCAGCTTTTTTGGTCGCTGCTTCCTTTGCTTCTTCTTTATTCGAATCATTGGCTTGCTCGTCGTCGTGGTCGTTGTCGTCCGAAGACGAGTCTCCAAAGAGCTCGCTGTTGGACACCTTGTTGCTGCTCATGGTGACCGCTCCTTTTTTTGTGGATACGAGTATTTCAGTGTTCAGGAGACCGACCAGCGCCGATGTCGCCGAACTTGTGATTACCGTTCAGACGCAGTAGTCATTAATTAAAAACGCCCGCGAAATATCTTTCCAAAACGAAACTCCGCCGGAGATTTCTAGAGATTTCGGATCTCGCGTTTCTCGTTCCTCTGCTCTGTGAAGCCATACAAAACATCATACCGTATGCCATGCCTGTGCTCTCGGTCGTCGTCCTTCCGTTCGAACCTACCGTACCTACCTTCGTTGCGACACTACCATTGGCTGATTTCCGAGATTGATTCGATTCTACCCTCGGCGCCGCGCCCAACGAATGAGACGCTTGTGCAACTCAAATCAACTCAAATCAAATCAAACATCAAATACAGTCGATTCCAATAGAATCCAATAGCTTGAATGAACGGATCCTCGCTCCATCGCGTCTTTTCGTAACCAGTCCAACCAAAGAGTACCAGCAGCGTCGCTACAGTACACTACACTACACTACACCACAGTAGTCTACTATAAGTAGTACAGTCTAGTCCAGTACCATGTTTGAACGACTCGCGGGCAAAATTCTCCAACGCTTTTTGAGCAAGTACTTTACCGCCGGTCCAATCGGCGCCGAGGAGGAGGAGCAACAGGATCCAGCTACGACGAACGCGGCATCCAGCTCCAGCAGCAATGCGACGCCATCCAAGAACGGCAGCAAGAACGGCAGTAGCAGTAATAGCCAACAACAAGGGTCGACACCCTCTGCCGCCGCAGCGGCAGCGGCATCCGCATCCGGCAGTTGGACGTCCATGGGAGTCTGGTCCGGCTACGTTAGTTTGCAAGATTTGGGTCTCAAAACAGACATTTTCAATGCCAAGTTGCGAGCCATGGGACAACCCTTTGAAATAGTGCACGGATCGATCGCTCGATTGGAATTGACAGTCCCGTGGAGTAAACTGTCGAGTACGGCTTCGTCGTCGGCATGCACCGAATTGGATCCATCGGCAGCCGTTGTTGTCGTGTTGGACGGAGTGCACTTGTTGTTGCGGACGAGGTACGAGTTTGACGATGAGGCTCTCAAGAAACAGCAAATTGAAAAGCGACAAAAGGCGCTCAAGGAGGCCAGTGTCTTCAAGACTGCAGATGGCTCGTCGTCATCGTCGTCGTCATCGTGGTTCAAGGATGTCTTGCAACAACGCCTCCAGCAGGGTATTTTGCCCCAAATCGCCAACAACTTGCAAATTCATATTCGGGATTTACACATTCGATTGGAAGATGTAGAGTCGGATCCAGCGAATCCCTTTAGTTGTGGTATCGTTCTGGAGAGTATGCACGTGCAGCATGCCGATGAACAGCAACAACAGTTTCAACGGTCACCAACACAACCGCTGTCGCCACAGCTGTACACGCCTCTCTCGCCTCCATCTGGTAACCACCGCAGCCCCGCCAGGAACAGTAACAACAACACGAACAACAGCACGATACGAAAAGTCTCCCAATTGAATCACTTTGCCATTTACTGGAACGCCTTGGACGACGAGCCCGGCGTAGCCACGGAAAATTCAATTCTCCAGCGGTGCACGTCCAAGGAAATCAAGTGGGCGCTGGACCGGGGGATTGCCCGACGAGCCAATTCGCTGGCCCGACCGCGGGCGGCACCCAAGCACAGTTATCTGCTGGTACCAATCGATGCCACTTTGCAAGCCCATATTTCGACCGACCCGACACAGTTGCGTGACCAACCAGCCGTCTCGCTGGTCTTTTCCATTCCAGACTTGACCTTTCAAGTGCGAGACTTTCAATGTGTACAGGTGCTCTTGTTGACGCACATGATTCAAGAGCACAAGTACAGTAAACGGTATCGACGGTACCGGCCAACCGTGTCAGTGCACGAGGATCCTCGTGCGTGGTGGCTGTACGCGGAACAGGTTGTCTTGTACGAAATCAAAGAGAACCGAGTGCGATGGTCTTGGAGAAGATTTCGACAGCGATACGAGTTGCGAAAAAGGTACTGCGATCTGTACGAGCGCAAGCTACGAACGCCCCCTCCAGATGCAGCGGCGGGTCCCGAGTTGGCCGAGGTCGCATCCGGTTTGTCGGAGGCAGAAGTGATTGAGCTGCAAGAGATGGAAGATGGGTTGAGAGGGGACTTGTCCGTCGATGATCTTATTCTCTACCGAGTGGTTGTGAGCAAACGAATCGGCCTGCAAGCCAGAACTGGCTACGCTACTGGAGGTCAACGATCATCATGGTTTCGGCGGTCGGTCCACAGCATGGTGGGCGATGATGAAGAAGCCGAGGAAGAGTATGAAAGATTGCTAGCCTACTGGCATCAATCATCGGACCAAGCGGCAAATCTGGATGGCAATAATGACAATACCAACAGCCGTTCCTTGATTGCAGTTGCCATGGCACTCGAAGTCAAGGCCGGACATATTACCTATTTTTCGCCGCTGAGCTTGACGGCTGATCAGAAGCAGTTGCGGCGTTTACAAGAGCAATTCCTTGACTTTACTTTTACTGACTTTGTGGTCAGCTCGTCTCTAATGGGAGATTTTGAGTCCTTGCTGATCAAGCTTTCCGTCTCCGATTTCATCGCTGAAGAAATGAGGTCCGACCGAAACAAGTATACCGTCATAACGAGGGCAGATCCTTCGCCGCCGGTGGATCCTTTTGCCTCGAATGAGACGGCACCTCTGTTTGCCCTACTTCTGACCAAAAATCCTCCAAGCGCAAATGATTTCCAAATAGGGGTGCAGGCTCAACTATTTGCCATCGAAGTCAACCTCGTTCCCGAGTGCGAGTGGGTTGGGAGATTGCAACAGCTACTTCAACCGATTCCACAGCTCAGGAAAGCGGCGAATTTCTGGGGGGACATGAGTATGGCTTACATTAACTCGTGGGCTTCCAACAGCTTGGACCGAATATTTGCAAAAGCCCAGACGGCAATGTCGGAGCACAAGAATATGGATATTGACGTCCAGGTTGAGTGCCCTCTGATACGAATAGCTGACGGAGAGGGAGCAGACTTGGTGATTGATCTTGGTCAAGCTCGCTTGAGGACTGTTAAGCTTGCGGGAGTAGCGGACGCCAAGCTTGTGCACTCGCTGCAGAAGGAAACATCGCGCGAGTCGGAGGTTCGGAAGCGTTCAACATCTGTTAAGACGCCTACATTTTCGGGAGATGATACTTCTCATGGTTCACACACCTGGCACACTGAGAAGTCGACCGTGGTGCGGATGAACTTGTTTGCTGATGACGCTTCCCGGAACCCCGAGCTGTTAACCGCACTACCGGCCGCCAATGGTAAAGTTCCTGGCCGTACCGTTACTTGGGATAGGAAGAGCCATCGCTCGCTGGCTACCGGCAGTGTGTTTGGGGGGTCTATTGGGGTCGACAAGTCAACTCGAATTGAGGGTGAAGCTTTTTCTATCGTCACAAAGGGCCCACGACCAGGTGCAGACGACGTCGAATCGTTCTTCTATGATGTCTATGAGCTACAGGCTCGGACAGGACAAGTTGCTATTTCACCAGGAACAGCCAACGCCAAGATACTGACTGACGGGATCGATTTTCAAGTCACTCTTCATAAGTCCATCATCCCGTCTGATCACACTCTATGTCGCTTGAAAGTGTATTGCACGGTTGGGGAAATGATGCTGTCTATTTCTGAGTCGAAAGTTCTTCATTTAGCGAAGTTTGCCCAGACGTGGGCGTTGGTTTTTGCCGGTGTGGCACCACTACCGGTACATACTCCTCTTCAGGAGTTCAATGCAACACCACGGCGATTGCAAGTCGACCGTAAAGTTGAAAGCTGGATCACCGGATTTTCAGACTCTGCGAGCGTCATCGATGAGAATGAATTCTTTGACGCAGTTGATCATGAGTCTTATGGCGCCTCTGATGCTAACAGTCATTTGCTTGACGATAGCTGGGTCGAAGATACGGAAAGTGTCATAGAGAGTGAAACGCGGTCGCTAAGTCAGAGCCTCTCGCGGAATCGCCGCCCCAGATCTATCTCCGATATTTCCAGCATCTCTGATGGTGGGTCTGCGACAAGACGACGGGCAAAGTATCAAGAGAAATCGTATTTGAGCGCGGACAACCTCGCGAGACTTGAAGAGGCTGCAGACGAATCAGGCGGTGAAGACGATGACGACTCTGATGATGCCTCCTTCCATTCGGCACTCACGCCGAGTCATCTAGTTGATCTCGAAAGTGATCTTGCGAACAACATTGAGCAAGCTGAGGCACACGTATGCGCTATCGAACAGAGCTTACGTGACTTGCAGATGAGAAACAACTCCGGAGTGGAGTCAAAAGAAAGTATGCACCGGCGAAAGATGTTAAGGCTGGAGCTCCGCCGTTCGACTGCTGAAGTCGAAGCCATGAAGGCTATGCGTTTCGACCTTATTTCTCAAATCGATCGTACACCAGAGGATTTTAAGGACGATGAATCGATTCAAAGAGCTCTCCGTGCCCAGTCTCTATCAGCCAGGAATGCTTTACTTCTGTTACAAAGCGCGAAACAGCGCGCTGCGAATCCAATTACAGTCGAGCATAGTATGACTCGATTCCTCAAACGCGATCTTCTCCAGTTTACGTTTGTTTTCGCTGAGGTTGCCCTCCAGCTAGAAGATATTGAGCATCCAGTCGGGACCGGCGGTTCAACCGGTGCTTTGAGAACCATTGTTTTGTGTATAACACGCAGCGCTGGCGTATTTCGCAAATCGATCGGAGACTCAAAATGTCATGTGAGTGTCGATCATGTGAGTTTATCTCTACGGCGAGATTCTCCCCTTGAGACACATCAGCATTTGCTTATAGTGGGTGGGGCTACTGATACCTTATCTGGTGGCTTGCTTCCTTCACGATTCCCTCAGTATATTTCTTCCGCGTCCATGGATGACAGATTCATGCGCGGTGCCTTTGAAATACGTCATGGAGTCAATCCTGGAGACGGCCGGGCAGTGCCTAATATCACCAAGCTTCGACTAGTGCTGGGTGATATTGAGGCCAGGCCACGAATTGCTTCCGTCGAGATCGTACGGGATGTTCTTGACAGAGTCCGACGCGGTCTTCGTAGTGGAGACTCTCGTCCTTCAGAAAGATCTGATGATACCACGAGTTTGGAATCCTTGAGATCGAATGAGTTCTTCGACTTGAAGATTCGTATTGGCTCTTTGCGTGCGCTACTCGATGGTAGTGGCGGCATTGCTGCAGCTGTCGCCGTGACTGACGTGGGCTTCCGTTTTACAGGAATCGCGAAAACACCCTTGTACAAAGATCGATCCCAATTTGATGCCCGGCTCGGGAATGTACAAGTGCTGTGCATTGACGACTTCGAGTCGGGACATGGCTTTGAAGTGTTTGGAAAGCGAGATCAATATAGTCCTTTGAGTCGTGTGTGGATAAAGAGCCAATTAGTCCTTGAAAATGAAACTGGGGGTTGGGTCGTTGGACAGAGCGTATCAAGGAATCGCGATCGTACTGGCGATCATGCTGCGTCTATGAATAGCTGCGTACTCAATGTCAATGCAGGAATCAAGCTGGATTCCATTGGAGTGCTGGTGTCTCCCGAGTCAATTATGCGTCTACACGAAAGTGTCACGATACTCCGAGACGCCGCCAGGGGCTCCTCTGAGTCCTTAAAAATAGACGAAGCAGCGGTCACGCATGAACGAGTGAGTTATGTCGACGAAGAGCCCAAAGCCAGGCTTGCTGGCTATCCTGTTCGGTGGCGAATCGACATATCCCTAAAGAAATCGTCTGTTTCTTTACGAAAGTTGGGGCTAGAAGATGGCGCGACCGCGAAGAGGCAAACACTCCTTATATCGTCAAGCATGCTAGCTAGTCTCCAGCAAGTGCAGCACGATCACGAGGGTGCGATTATTCAAGCCACCTTCCGTGGACTCGAGGTTTCGCGTGTATCCGATGAATGGCCCCTCCTCGAGTCAACTGTGGTTGTCGTAAGAATGATAACGCCCCTACGGAATCGTCCGTGTACGGTTCTGAAGCACCCACACTTAATTCTACCAGATCCGACGTGGAATGAAGCTGAAACGGCAGAGTTTGACTGGTCTTTACGAGAAGAATCAGCCCCTGGCAGTAACGTAGCTTTATCGCTCCTTGTCTCTGTTTCGCCCGTGAAGCTGAACGTGTCCGACTCTGTCGCTGCGCTTCTGGCCGAGGTGGTCCCTCCGCTCCTATCGACTCTCAAGCACAATGCGCCCAAACGAGCAGAAAAGGAGTCACCTCCTTCACGTTTTGAGCCCCCCGTTGGTCAGCACCTATCGCTTGAAATAAGTTTCCAAATTTTGGCCGAGAAGATCCAAACAGTGGTCTTCAGGGAAGGCATCAACGCGATTAGCATCGCCACGGCCGAGGCGCTAGCATCACTTTTGATCGAGGACCTAACCGGATCCTTTCGCAAGAAGACAGACTCGATAATTGTTTCTGCCTCCGTTGCGCGAGTTGCTTTGGTCGATTATACATGTCGCCAAGGCATCCAAGCCTTTGGGAGTAGCGACCGCGAAGGAAGGCCCGAGTCGGGGGACGGAACAGCAAAGAACGGTCCTTCGCTCCCGAAGTTCGTCGTTTTCACTTGCGACGTGACCCGATTGTCAGATCGCATTCTCGGACATCTGGATATGCAGCTAGGTCAAATTCAATGCCTCTTGCTCCCTTCCTTAGCCAGGTCTCTTTTAACCTTCCAAAAGAATATCTCTGAACGTCTTCCACGATTACCGAAGGCTAGCCATTCGGAGGAAGTCCCAACGTCAGCAGACTTCCAAGCCACGGTCCGGCACATCCAGAGGATCGATCTCTCAATTGGAATGCAGTCGCTTGAGTGCATATTGCCTTCAAGAGACCTACCAAAGTATGTCCGTGAGTCGTCGAAAGATAGTGTCGGGGTCGTCACCTTCAGACTACGATTGAATGCGCTAGGGACTATCGAGGTCATGCTGTTAGACACGGAGCCAATTGATTCTATGAATGCCTTGACGTTACCAGGGGAGGATCGCCATCTAGTGAAGGGGGCCCTCGCAGATTTTCTCAAGCGACGGATCGGGACGAGTGAGGGTTCTGCTACTGCTCTGCTGTCCAGTTTGGAGCTCAGTGTGACTGACTTTCAGGTTCTTCGCACTACAGTAAACCAGTCGGAGACCACGCCGCATCTATTTCATGTCGCGGCGCCCTCGGCAGGCGAACAGCGAATCACGAATTCCTTCAGCTTCGGCGTTACCCACGATATCTCTGGTGCTTGGTTCCCTGCTGTGAATACGAGTAGACCAGACGACGACTCTTGTTTCAGTCTTTCTCAGGGGATCCACCTAAAAGCCGAGTTCGTTGATGTCCTCCTCTATATAGCTCAGAGTCCCGGTGGTATGAGCGACGCCATGCGAGTGACGGTAAAGCCGATCCTAGACATGTTGAAGAGAGGAGATAACACTGTCACTATTGATGAGAGACCTTCAAAGGCAATTAACGTCAAAACACTGCTTGCGAGGGCATCTACGGTTTGCTCCCTCAAAGCTAAAGGCATGAAACTAACATGCGTTCCTGGCGGAGCGACGAGACTGACGGAGTCACCTATTATCAAATTTGCTCTACTGCATCTCAGTTGCGGTGGCGCTGCTGTTCCAGCACCAGGAGACACGAAATTACTATCGGAGGCGAATGTTGATGCCATGACGAAGACTTCGGGCGGTAGAGTCCAACACCTTCTCGCTGGTGGATGGCTGAGCTGCGAGGCTTCGGCAAGCTATCATAATCGTCGCCTTGTCGCCTGGGAGCCGTTTATCGAGCCATGGACTCTCGAAATCCGTCTCGGAGTTGACTTGGTTCGGGCCTTGAATATGCAACCACTGTTTGACGAGAGCACAGTTCAATGGAACTCACCTGAACAGCCAATTCAGTCCTCATTAGCTGCTTCCCTTGGAAGTGGAGGCGCTAGACTCAGGGGTATTGGCAGGTTGCTTCGATCTCCTTTCAGAAGTGGAAAGACTTCCTTCAAAGAGAATGGCAATCTCGAGTTATCCCAGATGCTAGTGAAAGACTTAGACTTCTGCTACCTAACGCTAGCTTCTTCGGCGAATGAAATGATAGCGGATGCCCTTTTTCAGCCATCTTCGGCTACTGGGCGAGCGCCTATCTCAGTGCTTCCTAGAGCCAACCCTGCTCAATGGCTAAGTAGATTTGGTTACCCATTTGCCAAGTCGTCGAATTTGAAAGACCTCGCTAATCCCGCTGTCATTTGCTGGGTTGCAGATGCTGCACCTCTGAATATCAATTTGACCGGGGCACTCATAGAAAATCTTGCACAATACAGAGACAAAGACGAAGGAGACAGATCAGGGAAAATAGCTCCTCATTGGATCCGCAATGACACAGGCCTGGTAAGTAGAAGGCACAGCAGTTGGACAGCACCGATATTTTAGGCTTGCTCACACCTCACTGTGTACTTTCTCAGACACTTCGATTCCAGGAGGTGCTCGATCATGACAGACTTGAGAAGGGAGAGAAAGCACGAAAGGTTACACTTGCCAACGGGACGGAAGTGCCTCTATCCTTGAAAAGATCATTATCTCAGTCCTGTGACCCACACAATGCATATATTACAGTTGAGCTTGGCAGCTTCGAAGATACAGTCGGTCGTGTCGACCACCAAAGGCTTGACGTCCCTAAAGGATTTCGTTCGTCCACATTCTATTACCGAACGGCTGCGAAAATTCTGGTCGACACAGTTGGTGTGCATAGTTACCCTCTCGACTTGAGCCTAGACAAACGCAGTGACCCTAGCAGTGGCTTCGGGTCGGCTTCTCCGTCGCATGGCTGGGTCATTGTCAGGGTGGCACTACGAGGAGGTGTCAAGATGGTCTCCTTTGAGTCGCCAGTGGTTGTGAAAAATGTATCTGATTGTGATATTGTATGTGAAGTTCGTGATCACGATGGCTTGTCATCGCTTTGGCGATGCCTGATTCCCAGAGGAGATATTGGTGAAGAATTTGTACCTGTCCCAGCCGATCTTGCTCCCTTTATCCACAAAAAAAACTATATCGTTTCGGCTATTGCATTGCCGAAAGAGTCCAGCTTTCAGCACGAATCTGAGCTTGAAGTAACCGATAAGGGTTTCGCCACAGCGCTCTCCCCGCCGCCGCCATACTCTCGAGCATCGTTCATCAGAGGTTTCTTGGGTGAGATATCGACAAGAGTGCCAGTGCTGAAAACGGGTAGGGATGGCGAGGCGTCCCTGTTCTTGAATATTTGTTCCTTGAGAGTTGGCACGTTTTCTCTAGAGCCTTCCACGAGAGTAAAATCGGGGAGTAAGACAGAACCTGAAATACCAGAGCAACGAATGCTTCTGTTCAGGTCGCCATTGGTTGTCCGCAATCATCTAGCACTCCCGATTCGAGTGCAAGCAAGGTTAAAGGGGGCAACTGGCTCGACCACTACTGCCGCCAGTATGCTTGGACGCGCTGAGATTCACCTAGCTCCTTCATCACCGGAAGAGCAAGACCAGTGCGCCAGGGCCGACAAGAATTGGGTCGATCTCGGAATACTGGAATGCGGACGAGATCTTAGCTGGACTGGTGCAGTGCCGTCCGAAAAGGTTGAACTCCGTGTAAGGATCACAGATGACGACGGTGGTACGTCAAGACAGTTTCCGAATTGGAGCACCCCAGTTACAATCGAACCCGATCCATCTTCGCTCCGAGAGAGATCGAGGACATCGACTACTTCCGCTTTTATAAAGCTTCCAAAATTGAGGCTGGAAGATTCATCGAAAAGCCCTCTGCTAGTGTCGCTTGCAATGAGTCGGGGAAACCAGCCTACTAACTCCGATACCTCTTTCGACAATGTGGGAGACCTGTCCCGGCACATGCCTCCTGGAAGCCGAGTGATTAGCCTTTACACTCCTTTCTGGGTCGTTGATGGCACTGGACTCGATCTCCAGTATAATTCTGGATCTTTTGTTGCTGGTCAGGTTGATGCTGGGTTACCTTCCAATGGCGACGACGAGCCCCATCGCAACACGACTGGCTCTACGCTAGGACTCGGTGAGCTACTTGATGATAGCGATCTCATCTATTTGCCATCGCGATTATCGTTTCAAGTCCTCATGATTGGTGAAGAAACGTCAAGCAAGTTACAAGTTCGTCGCCGACTCACGAGAATGGACCTGTCTCGGGATAGCTTGTCAGCTTGGTCGGATCCAATTCCTCTCGCTATGCGGGCGAGCTCGTATCACGACACCGCTGTGATGCCCCCGTCGCGACTGTTGAGCGCAACCGGCGAAGATAAGCTAGGGGCGTCAGATGTTGTTGAGCCATTTGCGCTTCGCTCCCGTGTTGTGCGTGCCGCGGACACAATGGGAGGGGCTTTCGGAACAAAGCTCGTCCATATTGTTTGCCGATACTCAGTCGTCAATGAAATGGGACGTGAGATCGAAGTTGTTGGTGTTAAGGGTCAACATTCGCCGCTGATAATCCAGGCTGATGGGAGACCACGACCTTTCCATTTCGACGACTCTGGAGCGGTTCGCTTTCGCCCGAAAGAGTTTGGGTGGCAATGGTCTGGACTGTTCCGGGTCAAATCGAATCGTCGGGAGATTACTATGCGGTTGCGGCACAAGCTTAAGGGGCATTCAATTCTGGCCACTGTCGAGCTGCACGCCAAGGAAGTCGCAGGAACATGCATTATCGTGTTCAGACCAGCAGCCCATGCACCATACCGAATTGAAAACCACAGCATGTACCCAATTCAGTACAGTCAGAAGCTTTCAGCTTTTCGCAGAAACAGACTATCTCGGGACGGGTTTCAGGATACAGTGATTCTACCATATCACCACGCTGACTTTGCTTGGGACGAACCCGACTTCGGCAGACGGTCTCTTTTGATCGAGGTCGCTGATTTCGGGAACCTACCAAATCAGATGAACCGCAAAATCCTTGGCTCGTTTAGACTCGATCAAATTGCGCCCGGCACAGAGCTCCGATTGGGAAGCCCCCTTCTACTTGGATATATTATAGCAGACGGTCCCACAAGAGTCCTTCGAATTACCGAGACTTCTTCCCCGAGAACAACAGGGCGAATCGGTGACTACCAGGAGCATTTCCGTACCCAAACCAGGTCACCATCCGGAGTGACAACCATGATAAGTGTAAAGTTCTCACACGGCCTGGGCATCAGTGTCGTAGACTGGAAACCACAGGAGCTGGTCTACATTCGAATGGACAACATCCTCTTGGAACAGGTGAGCGACGGCGAAAGGGAATCTGGTAGTGCGTCTATTGGCAGCATTGTGGTGGACAACCAGCTCTGGGTTACTCCTTACCCGGTAATGCTTCGAATGGGATCGCGGTCGACGAGACGCAGGAATAAGCGCAGCGGCGCAATCTCATTGTTGTGGAGTCGCTCGTTAAACTCTCGGAGTGGATTTGGCGACCTCACGCTTCTCGAGAAGGTAGAACTATCGACAGAACCGTCTATTATCAGCATCGACGGCAACATCGGAAAACTTGCTATCGAAATGACTCGGCATGTTAAAGAGCTGGGTACGAGTGGAGAAAATGGGAGTCATATCGCCAAGCCTCCTTCACGGAACGAAGTGCTGAGAAAAGTGCTCGGTATTGTCGAAAATGTGATCGGCACTGAGAACGCAGAGCCCACCGAAGCGACCCGAAACGCTTCTCTTGTGAACGATTTGTACTCTGCTGTCGACTACATGGCCACGGCAGCTATTGCCGCAAAGCTTCGATCACGCTATCGTGCTCCTAGCTTAGGAGGCAACAGTGGAGGGCAGGGTGACTATGTACCAAGCCAAGAATTGTCGAGGGGACTGCCCAAATCGAAACGCAAGTACTACATCGAAAAACTACGAATTTCGACAACAGCCGCTCAGGTCAGCTGGTCGGGATTCTTGCCCATTGCATCTACACTTCCCCGGCTGATGCGTCCAGCATTGACTTTTGAAGGCTTGCCTTTGTTTCTGCGATCTTTTACCAGCTCGCACACTTATGGAACTGCAGATGAACACTTGAGATCTCTGAAGTCTCATTATATCAGTATTTGGAGAATCATTGATCTCCTTGTCGGTGTCCTGACCAAGCCTACATTCTTGATACGGGCATGCATTTTCACGTCAAGAGAGAGCTTTGCATCGACCCTTTCCAGTATGTCAGGTGGTTTCCACGCGTCGGAGCGTTCCTTGCGCAGCCTCATTCCGAGACAAGATGCAGAACGAGACCGATCTATTTCGTCAGTGCTATTCCGGGTCATCATACAACCTGTCCTAAAGTTCAACGCTTCAGTCCTGCACACTCTTTCTTGTTTCACAGCTTTCGGATCGGCTATTTTAAGCTACGATCCCGCCATGCACCGTGCCAGTGGAGGCCTGGTCCGATCTCGCAACCCTCGACTGTTTGCCAACGTGGATGGAAAGGACCTTCTCGTCGAATACGTTGAAGGAGAGAACGCTGGAAAAGCTCTTCTATCTCGCGTTCGAATGGGAGCACATCTTGGAGAAGGATACATATACCACATCGAAGGTACACACCTAAGAAAGGAAAGCAGGAGAAAGCCAATGCCCGACGAGTCAGATTCTACAGTATTGATCTTTATGATGACCTTTGAGCGCATTCTCCTCCTAAACGGACAACTCAACGCGAAGTTTTGCGAGGTCGTCTGGGAGGCATCCTTTGAAAACCTGATTCACGTTGAGACGTCGGACGAAACGAAGGACGAGAGTTATGGGTTGGTGCTCTTGTGGTTCTTGGCGTACACGGGCATCCCAATTCGGAATCGAGACGAACGCCACGCCAACGCTATCTTGGGTGACGCGTCTGGTCTCAACACCCTCGACTGCAAATACATATACGTCCCCAAGGCCATCATCAAAGTACTGCTCTTCAAGATTGCGTCAGTCAATCCGAGCTTGGTGGAGCAAATTGTGCCCCAGTAGACTAGCGTAAATACATTCCATAGCTACTAGTAGAGACGTATTTTTCTTTATGTATGTGTTTTTTCGCTACCGAACTAGGGAGCGTCGAGCGTCAACTAGGGTTCTTTCTGGTAACGTTCACAGGTTTCGCCAACCGCAATCGTGGCATCTACTGTCCGAGTATCTCGGCATGTGAAAATGACCCCTGCCATGCGAGGACGAAGAGCAGAGGCAGAGGAAGCTTCCCTCTTTATATCAGCCGTGCAGGCGTGATCGTAATTATTAGGTAATTCTTCAAAGAAAAACGAAGGGGCTTCGTCAATTAATGTTCTACAGTACCAGGTAGCGACCAGTTCCAGGTACCGTAACAAAGGAAACAGCCTGAGCAGGAACAAGGAATACACTGTAAGTATGTAAGTACGTACCCATGTGTATACCCCTTAAATTTGCCTATACAGTATATTGACTACACACATCATAAAAGCCCTAAATTGACTACCTACGTACCCGGTGAATGGACTAGTCGGACTCTAATCGATCGACTTACTTCAACATAGATCCTCTCACTCTTTTGCTTTTCGACGGCATCCACCATGAAGGTCAGTAGCACACAAGCTCTTTTCACGTCAGTAGCAGCGTGCATGCTAGCATCCTCCGATGCTTTTGCCCCTACTAGTCAAAGAATCCAAAGGCCGGTTGACTTTCGACTGAGCCCACGAACGGCAGCAATGGCGCTCGAAACATCGGATTTCGGATCCGCCATGCCAGAAGCCGCGACACCTCTCGAAATGCTTGGAATTGAGGACGGCAAGCTTGCTATTGGTGCCGATCCTATCGAGGTTCTCACTTACATTGGAACGTGAGTATCTAGAATCTATGATGCGTGTACGGTAGTCCTTAGTGCCTTGTTGACTCACACATTCGCTGTCGTCGCCTGTTTTCTGTACTACTCCTACCACCGACAGTCGCGAAGATTTGATCGCCAAGACTCTGGAAGACATTCCCAGCTTTGACCGGCCAAAGGCAGTCGCTGAAGTAGACAAGTTTCTGATGGATTACGAAATGGTAAGTTTTTAAAGTTGGTGCGCGTTTTCCCTTTTCCGCCTGCCAAACGACGATTACGACGATGACCTAACGCGCCATGCAACATCCAATTGAAACACGCAATCAGATCGGCATGTACATTCAATACCAAAAAGTTCTGGAAGAAGACCCCGACTTTGTGGTTCCCGAAAAGAAAGAAGATCTCTTTAGCTTTCGCAACATTGTTATTGTGTATTTGGGTTACATTGCCGTCACGACGGGCCCAACCGTGCTTCAAAAGTACGTGGCCGCGGAACAAGCTGCTGGTAGCTGGCAGGGAACCAATATTCCCTTTATTGACGAGTGGCTGGAACGAAGCATGGCAGTAGGTGGGGATGGTGCAGTCCAAGCAGTGTCAGATGCCGTGCAATCGTCCGGATTGGGGCAGTAAAAAGTTCTTGTAGTACGTAAGTTTCAGGTTACGGGTCCGAATGCAGTCCTTCTTTAGATACGTTTAGAATTAATCCCGCCAGCTGCGTTTGTATCGGATACGCGTCTCTACCTGTACGGTAGGATAGGACGGCCGCAGCGAGAGACGTGAGAGTACGACTAGTCTAACCAGCGTCGTTATTACTCTTAGAGAGCGATGTGGGTTAGTTGTTTGGCCGTCAGTCCGTCAACTCGTTCGGAGTGCTCCAGGTGGAAGTAAAGATGACACGAAGAGGATCTCGAGTAGGACAACAACTGCACACCTAAATCTCCCAACAAGCCGATCCATATTGCTACAACATTCAAGGACGGCCACCACCATGAGGAGGTTCACGGCATCGATCGCTCTCGTATTGTGCAGCTATGCTCTCGTAGGAACGACCGCCTTTTCGATACAGTCGACGGCGCGATCCAGAACGAATCCCATCAGTTTCACTCCCGACCGCTTGCTATACACATCACCACCGCCTTTAGCATCGCGACCACTGAGATCGCCGCTATTCTCAGCCTCGGTATCACAGCAGCAAAAGCTTGGGCAATCATCTCCATCCTTGCTCCAGCGACTTTTACGGAGACCGTCGTCTTTGAAGGAACACAATAAGAGACAAAGAAACGGCTCTCGCTGGCTCTCAAAGTTTCAACGCTCCTTTGCCATCCTGTGGACCGTCTCGCTCCTCTGGTTTGGAGCCGCTCGCTTTTCCACACACGCCGCACACGCTTCAACTACTAGCAGAACTACACAAGAACCCCGAATCGAACGCGTTCTATCAGCTACTTCTCCCTCTTTAGATACCATTGTCAATCGTTACGTCAAGAATCACATGTTTGATGACGATCAGTACGATCCAGTCGAATCCGTGTACCGCGAAGCCTTTGACGATGCCCTGACGGGAAAGTATCCCCAAGCCCTGAGAGAAGTCGCTTCCGGTGCACTTGGTAGTGGCGGAAAAATGAGTGTCAACGACCGTGATACTTCGGCCGGTGCCGGAATTGCGTCCCTCTTGACCACTGCCATTGGCGCTTTGCAAAAGAAGGGCCTTTCACAGCAGGCGGCCATTTTGGTCCTGGCGTCCATTTTCGTCGTGGCTGGTCCGAGTACCTTTTTGGTGGTCGGCATGGTGATTGGTGGTATCTCGAAGCGAAACATGAACAAGGTCATGAAACAACGATACGGGGATACCTATACGGTCG
>Ga0307981_1001146_pt1 | contig 24559 bp, 15 predicted proteins | sample OrgLakmetagen987_FD_201849 | JGI IMG/M metagenome (GOLD analysis project Ga0307981, IMG submission 201849) | Saline water microbial communities from Organic Lake, Antarctica - #987 | ecosystem: Environmental > Aquatic > Non-marine Saline and Alkaline > Saline | place: Antarctica: Organic Lake... | reverse complement strand
ACCGCACAAAGAAGACGATTTCTTCGCGGAAGAAGAACTCGTCTAGGGAGGTACTGCGAGGCGAGCATACCGGTAGTACTGAAGACCTCTAGCCTTAACTCTTCCTCCATTGACGGTCTCACTCTTCCATTGTTACATTTCGTTTCTGGATACGCGGAATTTTGATAAAGTCATGGAGTCAGGGATTGGTTTTAGAATGCCACATTCCACTTGAGGTAGAAGAAACCCGGATATAACGATATTTACCATTTACGCGTTACTAAAACTCGAGCTGCCACCGACCGACAAGTCAAGTTCATCCTGCATCATCTTGTAGTTGTCGAAAGCATACCAAGAGGTGAGAATGGTGTAGGCTTTATCTTGGATTACGAGACGCATTACGAGACGTGGCTAGTAGTAGGAGTCACCGTCCGTTCCATTAAAGTACCCGTCTCGTGCCTGTAAATTCCCGGCATCTCACATCCAATTCGATTTCTTCCTTTTTCCACTACAGCATATATCACCATGGCGGGCCCCATTCCTTTGAACAAGAAGACTATCGTGAAGAAGCGCACGAAGACATTCGCACGTCACCAGTCTGACCTGTTTATCCGTATCCGCAATTCGTCGTGGCGCAAACCTAGGGGTATCGATAGTCGCGTCCGTCGTCGATTCAAGGGATCCATTCCTCACCCTTTGATTGGTTTCGGTTCCGACAAGCTGACCCGTAATATCCACCCCCATGGATTCAAGACTGTTGTCATCAACAACGCGGCCGAGTTGGAGATGCTCATGATGCACAACCGTACTTATGCTGCCACCGTTGGTCACTCTGTTTCCACTCGTGTCCGAAGAGATATCATCACCCGTGCCGAACAGCTTGCCATTCGTGTTACCAACGCTAACGCCAAGCTGCGGGCTGAGGAGGATGCTTAGATACCTTAATATAACAATATCGTGAACTGATGCAGGCTTTTGTTTTGAGTGTTTTGTGATTTTTTGCTAGCTACCAGTAGTCTGGTTAGTAGCTGGGCGCTATGGAGTCTCGTTGGAATTATGCCAGTTCATGGAGGCAGCAGTTATCTACTTCAAGGTAAGGAATACGCGTTTTTAGTAGATGAGTCGCATTATAATATGATCACACATCCAATGAAACCTTCTCACTTCAAGGAGGGCGTCTAAGCGATTACTATCTTGTGCAAGGTATCGTTGTATTCCACTGAGTCTGCATCTCGGCCGGAGACGAGATAGATATACTTTAGGCCTTGCGCCATGCTTTCGTCCACTATCACTATCCACCCTACATTCTCAACAACCACGCCACTTCAAATCTAACGTTCGCCCATCTTCATGGGTTCCGGAATGTTCAAATGCTTCATGATTGCTTCCTGCAGAAGGTAAAGAAAAAAAGGAACACCACCGGTAATCGGTAGGCGGTAGGAAAAAAGTGTGTTAGTAAGTCTCCAAGGTTCTGTTGACTCGTTCCGGTAGCTATGATAGAGCTTTCCCAACAGGACCCATAGTCATATTCACGAAAGCTTACGTACCAACTTGGCGTCCACTTCATCGAGACGCACCAGCGTCTGCTCGGCTCTCTGAATCTGCGCCGTGTCACCTCGACTGCGCATGCGTTGCTTGAGCTCGGACACAATCTGATCTACCTTTTCGCCATCGCATCCACATCCAGGAGAGACAGGACCAAATGCTGACTCAGCACTCACACAGCACAGACAGTTGGAGCGATCGACACTCCCAAGCTCTCCATAGGGACGCTTAGACACGTGGTTTCCACAGAGATCACTGTTCGAAAAAGTAGGGAGATTCGAAAGACAAGCAAGGGATGAGGGACGAATCAAACAATAATCCTGGACAGTAAAATGGGCCCCACAGGCGTCACTTACACGTCTTCCTTTGTAACCTCTTCCTGGTCCAGGTATAAAACGGTTCTGTACGGGATGGCACCGAAGGTACAAGGAAGAAGAACCAACCAGCAGCTGCGAACACGGAAACATGACTCGTGAGACACACAATATGCGGTCAATTCCAATCTTTCAAGTACAATAATCGTCGATTGACTCACCAAAAGTCAATGCTGACATTAATCTCGGTATCCTGAAAGACCTCGGGGCTAGTCTTCATCGTTTGGGACGCCATGGTGCCGCAAGGGGACTGCAACTGCAACACTTCACTCTTGACGTTTATTGTTTTATAGTGACTTTTTTTTTCTGTTGTGTCTTCTTTGCTGGGTTCCCAGCAATGTCTCTTGTGACGCATTTTTGTTGCTAATGTTGGAGTTGGATTTGGAGCGCCTCCAAAGCTCCCTAGCTATGCTCTGGCCAAACGTAAATGAGTGTGTCTACCAAGATTAAAGAAAGCTATAAGGGCATCTATAGGCAGAGAGGAGCCAGATTAGAGCATGAGTTGGATACTGTAGCGCACGAATTAATCTTCGCTCCTCGACCAAGAAGGAGAACCACCACGAGGATCTCGTCCAATAAGAAGTCCTCCAACGAACGAGACGTCCAACTCAATCCAACCCTTACATTTTCCCTCCCTATTATACTTGTACAAACTCTTCTGGGCGACTATTGGCAACCGGTAGAATGCCTGTAGGGTTGACAATATACATGGCAATCACCGTTCGACCGTACCGTCTGTTGCGGACTCCCACTAACGCACCAGCGTCTTTCCGGGGTATCACATGTGGCAAACAACCGAGTTCGACTGGGTACTCAATCACCACGATGGTATCCTCTGTCAATAGATCTGAGTTAGCGGTTGCCTCGAGCAAGTCCGCGTATACTATTTCCTCGTAGGGAGGGCCCATTGTGACAACCTGAAAGGTCGTTCCTGCTGGAATGCCTACACTTTGTGGTTCACGGAGTGCTTGCAAGGCATCAGCAATCACAACTCTACCCTGATCCGGTTGAAATTTACACAGTTCAAGGTTTTCTTCAATACAAGCGCAACATTCTGACGAAAGATCGACAAAGGTGCAGCTGTTGGCGCCCCGACTCAGACTTTCCAATCCAATCGAGCCCGAGCCTGAATATATATCGAGGTGCCGACACGCGACATTGGGATCATAAACGCCAAAGGAGGTCAGTGTGGAAAATATGGCTTCCTTGACCTTCGACATCATTGGCCTTGCGTAAGAATATTGCAGGAGGATAGAGACAAGGTGAGACGACCAGAAAGCTTTCGATAGGCACCGCTGCTTCACTCGTACACTGAAGCAACAAACTTACCTCAAGTAGACCGATGGACTCTGTAATTTACGCCCTTTGCAAGTTCCACTAAGAATCTTTAGATTTCCCGGACTACGGAGCGTCTCGTCTCGTGTACCCTGGGCACGAAGTTGCGACGGCGTGGAACCACCCTTGTCTTCTTCCTTCTGACGGCGACGGGCTTCCATCGGAACAATGTGACCGAGTGTTGGTCGTTTCGCACTAACCTTGCGTCTCAGATTAGCGGGGATCTCTCCACTCTGTGTCTCATCGATCGGTTTTGGGCGTGGCTTGGCGAAGCAGACGGTGCTAGAAAAGAAGGGTGTCCCCGACGACTTTCTCGCTTTTATTATAAACGGTCTACTGGCTGTGTGAATCGGCAATTGAAAGCTCGTAAAACATGGAAGAAATCCAAGGCAAACAAGTAGAATGGCATGCAGAGTTCGATTGGTTGGTTTAGGATTGGACGCCATGGTGAACTTGATGTTCTCTCGGAACAAATAGATGATACGAAGTGGATCAGAGATGATCGAAGAGGTGGACTCACGGTCGGCGTCGGTTCAGAAATCGCAAGCTAAGCTCATGACTCGGGACCCACATGGGAACGTTTTCTCCGTTGGGGATTTGGCGGGAGGCCTAAGTAACCATTTTTCAGCGAAATGTGCGAAAAGTTTAAATATGGGAAAACGAAACTCAACGCAGAATGATCTTCGTTTTCACTAAAACAGAAGAACAGAAACACAAAACAACAACAGTCCCCGAGTAACATGGTGGCTCCATCAAGTGTCTCGCACGACGCGAATGGCTCCAAAAGAACTAGGCCATTCCCGAAACCAGGAGCAGAAAAGCAAACAATCGAAAGGAAGGTGCCGCAAGTCATTGACTTGACGAACACATCCGAGGAGGAGGAAGCTGTTGAGCAGCAAATTGCCGATGAAGTTGAGCAGCAAATTGAGGTACTAGTGCCCGCCAAGAACCAGGTGTCTATCTTTTCGTTTCTGAACCTGTGCGCGACATCGGCTCAAGAAGTCGCTCAAAAGGAGGTCAGGAACGTGGAAGATTCCAGGGAGCAACTGGAGAAAGATATGGAATCTGTGTCCCTGAGGGACACAGCTCCCCATGTGATGGGTATGAAAGATACCGACGAACCCAAACCCAAAGGCACGACGGATCAGCCAAAGCCAAGAACGGGCTCGTGGGGACCATTTTCTTGGTTTAACAATTCTTCCTCAAATCCAGTCGAAGCTTCGGGTGAAGACAAGGATGACGATGATTCTTCCGCTGAAGGTAAGCTCTTTGGCGACCTGCAGTCCCTACCGGCTTCCACCAAAGGAGACATCGCTATCTCTGGAGGTACTGTTAAAACTACTGATTTTGCGGGTTGTGCGGATAAGTCGGTTGCCGTAAGATCGGTTGCAGCAAGCGATGTAAATGTCGAGACGATTGTTGAGAACAAAGTCAGAGACATTAACGATGCCGGAAAGATGCCAGACATTGAAGAGGGCAACGAGGCTTCGCAAGAAATGATTGGTGGTGGAACTAGCGCGGAATCTCGTCGCCTGCTTCTTGTGAATCAGCTCCGCACGGCTATTGCTACTCAAGGTCGTTACGATTTGAGCGTCGCTGATATTAGCGCTGCTCTCGGAGACTTGCTCAACGAGTCCAAAGAGCATGAGCAGGCTGTGAAGCTCCATCGAGACGCCACGGTCATTTACAGTACAAAAAAGGGAGATGCTAACACCATTACTATCAGCGCCAAGAATCGTCTTGGACAGGTTCTCGAGGATGCTGGTCAGTTCGATGAGGCAATTTCTACATACTATGGTGTCATGGTAATGCAAAGAGCCTTAAAGGGTGACAAGGACCCCGCCACGGCCGACGCTCTTGTGCAGATGGCTATTGCGCTTCGTGGTCAAGGGGATTATACCCAGGCAATCAAGGAGCTGAAGCGTGCTCTCAAGGTTTACCGCGAGTCTCTCGGTGACTCGGATGAAAAGGTTTCGACCACAGTGGACGAGATTGCTTCCCTCTACGTGACGATTGGCGACTTTGAGAAGTCCGCTGCCATTCTCGAGGAAGTCGTCAAGCTCAAGGCTGCCACCATGGGCATGAGGAGTGATGCGGTGGCTGTGACCATGATCAGCCTCGCGACGACTTACGAATGTTCCGAACAGTTCGACAAGGCGATGAAATCGCTCAAGAAGGCCTACAAGATCTACACCGAGCTTGGAGGTTACTCATCGGAAAAGGCGACTGCCACTCTGAATCGTATTGCCCGGCTCTACGAAGCCATAGGCGATTTCAACCGAGCTTCCATTGCTTACCTTGGTGTTTTGCGCGGTCGCAAGATTAACCTTGGCGATGATCATCTCCAAGTCGGCGAAATCTATTACAAGCTTGGTCACAGTCTCCGCAAGACTGGTCAACTGGAGAAAGCGTTAAAGTGCATGAAAGAGTCTCTTCCGATTTATGTCGGAAAGGGCGTGGAGATGTACGACGTCGAGATGATTGCCGAAGTCATGCACGAAATGGCACTCATCAACAAGGAGAAGAAGTTCTTTACCGAAGCTTTGAGGATCTTCAAGCAGGAGCTATCCGTCCGACGCAAGATTGGCCAACCAGAGTTCCCCCTCGTTGCAAGAACTCTCAACCAACTTGGTTTGATCGAATACGAACTGAAGAACAACAGCCGCGCTCTTAGGTATCTGGTTGAGGCTTTGACTATCTATCAAGAACGAGGTGAGCATGGTGTGGACTGCGCTGAGGTTCTTGTCAACGCAGGCCTTGTGTTTCAGTCGGTCAAAAACCAGGCCCGAGCCATTGACGCTTTTACCGAAGCTGCCCGCATCTTTGAAGAGCGTGGTTACAATGAGGATAACCCCCATCTTGCCACGGCCAAAGCTGGGCTTGCCAAAATGTCATCAAACAAAATTTAGTACAATCGAAAGCTCTCATCGACAGCTTTGACACGACCACGGTTGTACTCTGTCCGGTTAAACTAGTCTGTGAGTAATTGATGTGATTCTGTAGGACCTCTTTACCCCCCGTTTATCATGGCGAAACTGATTGAGATTCTCTCTTGACGAGCTTTCAAGCCTACGAGTACCGTTGGCCAGCAACCTGCCTTGAAAGTCAATGGCTCTCAGCAACAACTCGCTCAACTTTGTCAGTAATTGTGCTATCCGACATAACCATGGCCGGGCCTTGTTGTTTCGAATCGATGCGTTCTCGTGTTGAACTAGGAAATAGCGAAGGCTTGTGGTCGGTTGAGTTACCTCTAGTTATGGGTTTTCTCTCCGGACTGATTAGGTATCGTATAAACTAAATTACCAGCATGAGTATACCTAAAGACATGCCAAAAAGAGAGGACAAGGCCAAGGTGTGATCGATTTGCTAGTTATTAGTAGTAGTACCAGCGTTTACTCGTCATCGTCTTCTGAGGCGTGGAACACGGCTCCAGCGATACGGTCCAAATCCTGTTGTCCGACGACAGTCACCCGGCGTCCGCCGTTCTCAACCTTCTCAACAACCTTCATGTCTTCCAATTGAATCAAGACAGAGCGGAGCACACCCGAGGCAGCCTTTCGGAAATGCGACGATCGGGCACCACGGCGGTAAGAGCCTCCGTACCACTTTTGCAGCTGGCCAATTCCGGTTCCGGGGCGCAAGTAGACCTTTCGGGCAATCGAGGCTGCTCGAATGTAATACCAGTCATCACCGTAGGGGGCCAACTCCTTGAACACGCCCGTCTTGACGGTATCGGCCCATACCGGCAAGTCAAACTTGTCGGAATTCTTCAAGTGCTCAGCATACGACTTGATAAAGTCGGAAGCGGCCACATCCCGCACACAGATTCCACGCGCTTCTTCGGCCATTTTTGTTTATTTATTAATCTGTAGCGAGAGAGATATAGGGTGCATGTGGTGAGTAAAGGATATCTGACAGAAGGTCTGGTGGCGGCGACAAGACAAAATCTGTGGGGACAGGCCGTCGGACGTGATTACTCTTTGCTACGAGGAAAGGAGACAGGCTCTCTCCACTTGAATCGATTCTCCTTCAATCACTCTTCATCTAGACGACATTGACCAGCAACACTGCGTACTTGCGCAGCGCTTTGTAAATAGCCAGTCCCAACCGTCCCAACGAACGAGTCCTCGAGCTCAATCTTTCATTCCCCTACTTTTACGAAACGGTGATCCCGTTCGAAACCAGGCTAATCCCATACACAGTCTATGATATTGTATCATATCCTCCCATATCATCTCTCGTCGTCGACAGTTCATTCGTCATCGTCGTACCTGCAAGAAGTAGAGCCCACACAAATATCCCGTAGTGCCCCAAACGGAAAAAGGAGCGGAGGGCCGGCACATAGATTTCAGTACTGAAAGGGGTTCGAGAAAATAGTACGAGAGGTAAGCGATAAGTTGGAAGCACTTGCACCCATCAATATTAGAAATCAAACCAAGTTCGCGCCTATTTTCAAGCAGAACAAGAAACCAACACACCAAGAAACGCGACGCGCGACGACCCAAACATCATAGTGTCGTCGACCATGGCGACAAACAGTAGCCGCGTTCGCATCGTTGAGGCGAGTCCACCGTACAAAAAGGCGACGCAGTCTTTATCGAGTACTAGTCCCGCTCTGTTGAAACGAAAACGAGTGGAGCAATCCAAGCAAGACGAAACAGAAGAACCATCGTCCGCCCAGCGTTTGCTCGCCATTCACCGTCGCGCACTGCAGTCTCTGTTCTTTGGTAACCGCAACCTTGCTGGTAGCAATTGTTCCACAACACTTGCAGCATCACAGAATGAAAGTGTTGGCCAGAAGGAACAGCGTTTGTTGCAACTCCAGCGCCATAGGATTGCTCTCAAGGCCGACTTGGAACAATGTCGGCAACAGAATCAATCTGCTGGCGAAACGGTGGGCGACGAATTGCGTCGGAAAAGAAACAACGCGCATTTGTTGGTGCATCGTCCGTATCTGCATTCTCATGATAGACAACACCACCAGATATCCATTGTCAAAGCCAACTCAACGACGACGACGATCACTACGACGACGACATCTACTACTGCACAGGCGGCACTGGTGGACCAGGAGCTTGCGGAACGCGATTTGGGGCAACGCATGCAGCTGGTGCGACAGCGTCGCAAAATTGCCGCGGCGTACCGCTTGGCAGGAATTTCAATGGTCCCGTGTGCCGACGAAAATGTTCTGGCGACCCGGCTGGATGTCACGGTGGAGGGGCGGTATGTGGCGTGCTATCACGCCTTTTTTGATTTGGTAGTCAATGATGATGCTGGGGATTTGTATTTAAGATTGGTACAGCACACACTGCCACCTTCCATTCCGTTGGCGGCGATTGTGGAAGAGACCTTGGGAGGGATCGCTAGGGTTGGTCCACTGCAGAACGAGGCCGAGTGGGAGACAGACCAGCTTGTCGAAAAGCTACGAAAGTGCTCCAATCAGCTGCATCAAGCGTGTTATTGTTATGCGTTGCGCAAAGAATCGTTTTCGTTTCTGCAATCCTCAGCGACATGTAAGAGTCGCTCCTATATTGTGAAACAGTTGCAACCGACAGATACCTTTAAAACGATCGTCTTTTGCTTGCAGCTTTTGTCTGGTATGCCCTCTTTGCAAGTGGAGCTGATCTACAAGGACCCTATGCGACCACAGCCAACGGGCGTGAGTGTGCGAAGTACGACTGGACCATCCAGTGCAAACATGAATGTCACAAGAAACCAAGCTGTATCTGTCGACGTTGTGAGTGACGAAGAAGATGGGGGACTGGAAGACTTGATTGACACGGCTACCATGGCCTTTCGTCGGTTGCCCATGCGCAAAGCTATCAAGGAAGTTACAGACGCAATGCTGGAGTGGTAGTGTACTGCTACTGTCTATCGTTGATTATCATGATTCACTTCGATGCTAGAGCGGATAGCCTCCATGGTTGAGGATATCGTCGAGCAGTTGCCTCCATTTTGGTCTCTCTGCAGGGCAGGCTGATTCTGCGAGAGCTGCATCATGCCAGAACTCGGTAAAGTCCTTTTGGTCCTCGTCGAACACGAGAACATGGGCGATCGGAAAGATGAGTCGCGAGGAAGAAGTAATAAAGGCTTCTTGCCACAAGCCCTCGCTAGCGTCATGCAGCAATATAGGTCGTGGGTCCAATCGCAGTCCACATGCCTCTGCGCACTCCAAGACAAGGTGTCTCACGTAGCCATAGACTGAGAAGAACGCACATAATAAGAAGTTTGACAAGAATGAGAGACGCACGCAAAGGGATAACTACCAAGCTAGCTGTGTCCACTTACGAACTCCGTCTTGTGCCGTTCGAATCGTTCCGTCCTTGTAGATCACAAACAAATTACTCGAAATCCCTTCCAGTACCTCCAAATCACTGCTCGTTTTGGATTGCCGAACCATGAGGACTTCCGACACACCCGGTGGCTTGTATTTTTCAGGGTTTTCAAAAGTCTTGCGAAGCCGCGTCCACGAGGCCACCTTGTTTTGAGGGTCTCGACAACGAGTCGGTAACGACGCATCGACCGTGACCTGCTCTTGTTCGTGAGCGATCGCCGCGATAGTCACCGTGATTGGTTCGACAGGTTTATGAACTTGCAATGGTTTAGCATTACAACAGACGTGCCCTCGAACCACAATATCGTGACTGTCGGCATCTCTGGAGGGCGACCAGAGTAGAGTCACTCGAAGAAGTTGGACATACTTGTTTTGGTGCCAAGACGGCGAAGGCTCCTCGGTAGATGTATTCAAGAGTTGGGATGACTCAGCTTGCGACAACAAGGCATAAAAAATGGAATTAGATAGATCGCAGGCTGCTGCTATCGCCTCTTCTGTCTCTGGAGTTCTCTTAGAGGCATCTTGCTGGCCGTGGTTGACCAGCGATAGATATGAATTCTGTAATCTCTTGACATGAAATGGCTTTCCCCACACTCTCCACTTGTTTTCTGGGTCCGAGCTATGTAGTATCAAGTCACATCGGAGAGTATCGTAAGCACCAGCTCCACCCTCGTCGTTCATGCGATCTTCCGTCCTTTCGATGAATTCCATCCAATCGGGGCTGGTGGTAATGTCCAAACATTGATCGTCAATCACGCGAAACGGATGATCCGCCGACTCTCCATATCCAGTAATCTTGTTCAGAGTCACTGAGCCCGAGTCCTTATTGATGGACGCTATACAGCACCAATCGGAGGAAGCTACCGGCACTACCGGCACCGACATGGAAGACGACGCCAGCCGAAGGCGCGTTTGCTTCTGTCTATTTGAGGCTAGGAAGAAGACAATTGGCAGCTGAAAGCGATGGCCTAATCGGCGGGAGTAGGATAGCATGTGCATGTGTGCTGACCTGGGAGTAGGTTTTGCTCACTTTGTTGGAGATTCAAAGTAGCAGTTTGAGGTACAGTAGTGTTCTTGGTGGGGAATGGCATATATCAAAGTCGTCGTCTTGATTAGACTAGTCGTAGTCTAGTTGGTTGCTCGATCTTTCGATTTTTTTTTCGCGAACCCGAACCTATTTGCTTCGCGTTCGTGCGTATCGTGGCCGTTCCGAGAACGAGACCGCAGAGGAGCGGTCACAAAATACTCGAGCAATGAGAATGGGATTCTCAAAACCCTAAACAAAACTGCTTTGCCAAGTCGTGGGCAGTCCGCGTCGGAGCCACTCCGACTCCGCACCTACGCTTGGCATTGCTCCAGCAGCGAGAACTGGAAAGAAACGATACGCATTTCCTCCTCATTACTGCCTATACAGGCCGAACAAGTTCAATAGATAATTAAAAGTTTCATACCGTGGAGCTAGATATGCTCACTCTCGACAAGAATAGAGACGTCGTTCAGTATAACTTGAGCGACCTCCTTTTCGAGAGGAGCGGTAGTCAAAACATGCGATCAAACGCATGCCCCACTACCCTTACCACATGTACTTTTTCACCATGACAAACAAGACCGAACCAAATAGGACGGGCAAAGCAAAATGGCTTGAAGCCATTTTAAGAACGTCCACCACGACCACGACCAGAACCGCGTCCGTAGCCTCGACCACCGCGCCCACGACCGCGACCGGGTCCACCCCGGCTGGACTGAGCTCTATCAGGTCGGACGTACATGGGGAGACCATTGATTTCCGAGTTCTGAAGCTCGCGAATGGCTCGGGTGGCTTCCTGTGCCTTTTGATAGACAACGATGCCACAACCAATAGACTCGCCCTGCGGGTTGGTCATGACTGTGGCCGAATCAACATTACCTGCCTTGCGCATGTGATCCTTCAAGTCCTGCCAGCTAGTCTCCGGGGCCAAGTTCCAAACATAAACCGAGGTATTCTGCATTCGTCCAGGTCCACCATGATGCCCAGCCTGACTACTGGTTTCTCTATCCTCTCGGACAAAGATCATGCGACCTTTGAGTTCCGTGTCAGTAAGATTTGTGGCTTCCTGGGCTTCGGCATCGGTCGCAAACTCGACGATGCCGCATCCTTTCGAACGACCATTCTGCTCCATAATCACTTCCGCATGAAGGACTTTACCAGCCTGACGCATATGATCCTTCAAATCCTGCCACGCCACGTCCCAACTAAGGTTACCAACGTAAACACGACGAGTTTGGGCCTGTTCATCCGACGAAAATGCCCGGTGGCCTCCAGCGTGACCGCCGCCGCCGCCACCACCAGCAAAGGAGGCACTCGAACGACCGTCTTCGCGGTCTTCGCGAACAAAGATCTGACGCCCATTGAGCTCGGTATCATTCACCGTCAAAACGGCCTGTTCTGCACCTTCTGGGGTGGCAAACTCGACAATACCACACCCTTTGGAGCGACCATCGGGCGTCTGCATAATATTTGCGTGGAGCGGATCCAAGCCAGCGTCTTTCATGTGATCTTTCAAGTCCTGCCAGCTCACTTCCCAAGCCAAGTTTCCAACATAGACGCTGCGTCCACGCTCTGCGACGGCCGGAGGCGCGGGGACCTCACTACTGGCGATTGTGGCGGCTTCTGTCGGCTCGTTTGGTTCAGCCTTAGGTTCAGCAGGAGCGGCTTCTTCCTTGACAGCCTCAGGCTCCGTTGCGGGTTCCTCCACCTTTGCTTCCTCCTTGGGTTCTTCGTTCGCCTCGGCAACAGCAGCCGGGATTCCCTCTGTCTCGGGCTTCTCCTCCTGCAAGTACGATAAACAAGGGGACGTCCATATAGTAACGCGGTTAGACACGAAAAACTCCCAACAACAACACACACACACAACAACGTCACGAACTCATTTCTCAATACGAATCGCCGCGATCAACCCCAATCGCTCAAATTCACTCCTCTTACCTTCGACGCCATGGTCAAGTCTGGTCTGATGAGGATAGCTACCTCGAGCAAGCAAAGCAGCGGATGAAATGCTTTTGTGGATTTTGGAGCAAAAGGGATAATTCTGAGGCTCCAGTTCGTCGGTTAAGTCCAGACCGTGTTGAACGTCAGCCGCCGCTTTTTTGCTCCGTTCAACCGACGACCTGCTCTATCTCTCCTACCGGTACCGGTAGGCTTTCTGGACAGTGGAAGTGCATCCGGCACGTTAGGTACTACGGTATCGTACGTACAATAAAAAGTCTACGATTAGAAAATTTTATAGACGCCGAAGTTCGTCTAACGAGATACCTCCTGGCTCGTTGAAAGACGAGTTGTTCGCCTGGGTGCGGCGCATGAGCTCGTCAAAATCAATATACGGTTCGTAATGATCCACGGCAACCGCCACACGGTTCCTGTCGTGAATGTTGAGCTTGGGAGTGAACTGATGAATCTGGGTCATGGCATCGTGCGTCGAAAAGTCCACCATCATGACGGGGGCACCCTTGAGAGAGTTGAGCATGTCCAAAACCTCGGCAGACAGCTGGTACTTGCCCTTGCGACCGCATATAATCAAGGCGGCTTCAAAGGGTTTTTCCGACTTTTCTCTTTGGCGTTGCAGCTCGCCAAGAAAGCCAACAATCAAGTCGTCGCGAGTAACGTGACAAAGGTACAGCGTTCGGCTGGGCTTTTCGCGCAAGTTTTCCAAAAAGCGAGTGAGGGAAGTGGTCACGACATTAATATCGGAAGTGTTGAAGTGACGCAAGCGATGCTCCTGTCCACTGATGAGTTTTGTATTGAAGAGGTTCTCCAAGTCAGCAAGAGCGGGGCATCCCAGAAAGGGTCGGTCGGGAATGCAACCCAACAAGGGAATACCCCAAGCCTGCATCATGGCTTTCGCCATGTAATGTTTGGTTTGGGTTAGCTTCGATGGCATTACTTTGTTAACCTGTTTCAACAAAGATAGAGAAAATGCGTTAGACACTAGTTCCATCAACCCCCATTGAATACAACTCGTTCAGGCTTGGTTCACTTACAATTACGCCAGCGATCCTCACCCCGTAGTGTTGGCAGAGGATGCGATTCAGCTCGAGCTCGTCAAAGGCACTTCCGAGCCCTCCATTCACAACCAGAACCATGTCGGCCCCAATAACACTCGCCACTTGCGCATTGTTCAGTCCAACGATACTCCCAACGGCACAGTGCCCCGTTCCTTCACACAAGACGACATCACTCCGCGACGATATGTTTTCCATGCTCTTCAAAACGTCTTGCATTTGCTGTTGCGAGGAGATTTCCCCGTCAACATACTTTTTCGTATATCCCTTTGGAATAATGACTGGACTCATGTGTTCGTAATCAATGTGATCCAGCCGAAAGTGCTCCCGCACCAGACACACATCCTTGTCGACGCGAATCATCTTGTTCAAGCTTTCCGACTTGACTTCGACATGTTGTTGTCCCACGGGCTTTAAAAATCCCAGCTTGTCGTATCGCTTCTTTAGTCCAGCGAGCAAGGCCAACGAGGTGGTTGTCTTTCCCACGTGCTGACGTGTGGCTGCCACAAAAATGGGGCGCTGGTAGCGTCCCGAGTGTTTGTCGCCCAGCGGCTTCCAGAAGCGAGAGCCATCGGGAAACTTTTTCCAAACGGCCTCATCCGACTTTGTGGCTAGACAGCGTAGCACCGTTTGCGATGGGACGTACTTGCTGTTCGTTCGAGCCGCGATGGCTGTGAGAAGGCTCCTGCCGAGGCTGGAGAGCTTCATCCGGCTGCTGCCGGTATTAGACGACATCATTGCGGCGATGACTTCTTTTTGTGTCGATCGTCGATTGTCGATCTTCGATTGTCGATCTTTGGGTTATTCACGTTGACACGAAAGTGGTACTCGATCATTCGGAGAAGACCGTGACGATGCGGTACTCAGCCGTTTCCAAAAAGCGCGCGAGTTTGCCCCTCTCTCGACGCCGCTCGACCTATCAGAGATCAGAGGCTCGTCGACAATGGTGGATCCCTGCTCCCTGCACACACAATCACAATACGACAATACGATTGATTGGCACACTTGTTTCCATTTGGTTCCTTCTCGTTCCTTTGCTTACCAGCGCACTCCCCTACAAGTTACGATCGAAGCTATCGATAATCACCCGCAACAACGTCAACGTCAACGTCAACGTCAACGCCAACGTCAACCTAACTAGCAAACAAATACTGCAACATGGCGAGTAGCATATTGCCGGCCGCACCGCTGACGGTCGACACGGTCGAATACGACTTTGAGAACTACGCACTGCAGCACGGTATTCCGGAAACGCTCGATCCCCTGCCTTACCGCAAGGCTGGATCGGTCTTTGCCAGTGGCGAAGAGGGCGAGTCCGTCTTGACGAGCGCCAAGCATGATCCGCGCTTGCGCACCGTCGTGTGCCGGCACTGGCTGCGCGACTTGTGCATGAAGGGGGCCGCGTGCGAGTTTCTGCACCAGTACGATCTTTCCAAAATGCCCCTGTGTCGCCACGGCGAACGCTGCAAGATCAAGGACTGTCCGTTTCGGCACATTAGCGAAGCAAATCGCATGGAGTGCGTCTTTTACACGCAAGGCTTTTGCATCCACGGACCCTTTTGTCGCTACAAGCACATCCGACGACCCCGTGAGGACTTGCCTTCCGTGGCGGACTTTACCTTGGGATTGTCGCAAATGCAAGCGGCCGGTAAGGACGGAGCACCGCAGCAGCGACGACCCGCGGCAAAACCCAACGAGTTTTTCAAGATTAGTCTCTGCAAGCATTTCATGGCGGGGGAATGTCCGTTTGGAGACGGGTGTCACTTTGCTCACGGGGAAGCGGAACTTCGCAACTTTCCCAAAAAGGAAGACCCAGAACCGGAAGGCGGGGCCGAACTGTCGGACAATATGTTTTCCAATCAAGACACCACGACAGTAGACTACTTCCAGGGTGGTGCCGCTGGTGGAGGTAGACCCATTCCTGTTCTCGAGCCGGAGAACGCTCACTTCTTCATCGTCTTGGCTGCGACGCAGCAAGACTTGGCCTTGTCCGCGGTTCGGGGTGAGTGGTACGTGCAACGCAAACACGCCGACCAACTCAACGCCGTCTATAAAGACGGTCAAAAACAAGTCATGATTTTCTTTACCGTGAGCGATTCGAGACATATTCAAGGTGCGGCTCTCCTGAAGTCGGCAGCTGTCTACCAAGAAGGCGCGGGTAACGGCAGGGACGCCTTTTCCCACCACGTCAAAGTGGATTGGTACCGGTCGACGGAATTGCCAATGGATACTGCTCTCGATGCAGCTACGGAGCTTCTGATACCAACACCGACAACACAGTTCTGTCAAGACATGTCTCCCAAGACGGGTGAACTCCTATTGAAAGCTATATGGAACTCTCCTCTCGTTACGTTGCACGAATCGTGGTCCGGCGAAAAGGCACCTCCTACCCAGGAAGAAATACTGACGGACATTCGTGCACCCAGCCCCGACGAAATCGCTTGGCCAACCACGCCGGGTCCAGGCTTTATATTTGGCTGCAGTGCCGATACCATGGACGAATGTCTCGGACGAGGCCTTCTGGGCTTGCCAGCCCATATGAAGGCGGCTGCGTCATCCATTATACCCGGGTCGACCATCTTTCTTTTTAACGTGACGGATCGTCTCTTGTTTGGAATCTTTGAGGCTCTCACGCCTGCCATTATGAATATTGAACCGACCGCCTTTTCCAAGAACCCTAAGGCAACGTCGTCTCCCTTTCCGGTACAGATCCGATTTCGAGTGAGTCTTGAATGCCCACCACTGGAAGACACTGACCCAATCTTGAACGATGTCTTGCGGTCCCGAGAGGGGCGCATCGGGCCGCTAACGCATGCGCAGACGGAGGCTGTCGCGAGCTTGCTTGCGAATCAGTGCGGAGCCTTGCAATATATGATTGAGTATGAACGAGGCTTGCGGCAGGGGACTCAGGTGAGAGCTCCGCCGATTGCCTTGCCTCCGCGAAAAATTGCTAAACGAAACTAAAAGAGCTACGAGTACAAATAATAACATTGACTTTTACAATAACATTACCGTTGTCTTTCTCCAGTAATTGACTTTATATCTTTAGTTGAAACTCACGTCTCCCATTTCCAACACTGAAGGAAGTGCATCCATCATGGAACAATACGAGTCCACCGTCATTCGTTGCGAGTCCGCGGTGTCCACAGCAGAAGTCTTATAAAAGCTGTTGGACGTTTGCTTAAGCTTGGTAAGCACGGTTGCCAATGGTTTGGTCGCCCAAGGTAAAGCTGCACTTTGATCCACAGCGGTAGAGTCAGACTCAAAGATGCTACCCCAATATTGGTCTCTCATCATCTCAAAGGTCGTATTGAGGCAATCTTTCTGGGCGTCCGCCACAACCGGACTTTCCAACAAATCCCACGTTTCGTCCAAAATACTACTTGCTAGTTCGTCATCGATAGTAACTTCCAAACTTGCCGAAGGCGGCATGAGAAAGCGCAACAGGCTTCGCGGACGCCCTTGTCGGGCTGTTGGTAGAGAGGAGCGCCCTTCTTCCACCAGTGATCGTATCTTTCCAATGGCATCCTCAAACCCTTCGCGTGACATGTGCAAGTAGGAAGGATCCAGCACGTTCCAGTCCGCCAGGACCTCTTCCACTGCCCGCTCCACAGTGCTGATTAACGCAACAAGTCCTCTTTCGAAAAAATACTCGTACGTGTGCATCAAGACAAACTTGTGCGATGCCTGGTAAGATCCCATGCGGTCCGAGGCGACTGTATCGTTGCTCACCATGGAGGCTGCGGAAGAAACAGTGTTTTGCATTTGCTCTTCAAACAAACGTCCTCCCAGCAAGTTCACTTGGACGTTCAAGACCAAGAACAAAATAGTGTGTGCATACGCAGTCACCATCACGCGCGTGACGGATCGCACCTTGATGATATCCCAGAGTTCCTTTTCTTCTTGTCGGCGCAGCGTTTCATCCATGGAATTGCGTTCGGCTCGCAACCTTTTCAAGGCCTGGGTTTCCTTGACGGTGCTCGTCTTTTCTTCGACAGTCTTTCGCAACGTAACCAGAAAGCCCTCCAAGGCCTTGACCGTCTCGTCTCGGCAGCGTGTCATGCGCTGTCGCCGCATCTTCCACATTTGTGGAGCCGGTTCTACGGCGTCTCTGGCTGATCGTTCCCTTTCTCGTCCTTCAGTCCCATCCTGATCTGACACTTCATTTATCCTGCTCCAAGCCCAGTTGGCGAGTTTGTATGCTCCGTATCCTATGACGGCTGCAGTGACTATTGAGCCCGGCGAAGGAGCGTTCCACTGTCTCCGACGTCGTCTTGAATATCGAGGGTCCATGATTTGCGATGATTCTGACTCCTTTTGTGACGGATCGTTCTCGACTCTACACACTGCCACTTACAGGTTGTTGCAGTTTCTATCGAGGGTGGAGTATCAAAAAAGTGTTGACCATCTCATGGTCGCTGTGCCTCATCGCGTGTTGTTCTTTTTCTGGCGAACGAGACTATTTATTTATGTTGTTTTGCACTATGGTGGAATGACGTGGCCTTATTGTCCCACCTAAACTATTGGCAAGAGTCTCTAGATGATGGTTTCTTAGTTTAGCGAGAGTAGTTCAGTAACTCTACCGGTACTTTTAACCCTCTGATTTCCTCCACTGGCGCATGAACTCGGCCTCTTCTTCCTCTAAGTCGTCTTCTACCGGTAGGTCTTCACCTTCGAGCATGTCATCCAGAATTCCCTTTGCAGTCTCAAATAGTTGCTGGGCTGTCGCCCAAGCCCATTTCCCCGCTTGTTTAGCACCTTCAATAGCCTCTTCCTTTTCCGGCATGGTGAACTTGAAGCCCTTGTTTTTCAGACGCACAGTCACCTTGTCCTTAACTTGGAGAGCAGTCTTCCGGACTAGCTGGATGCCCACGGAGATGCGCTTGACCAGTATTCGCCTCCCTTGTCCCATTATTACTTCTTGGATCGAAGAACCACCCGCGCCAACATCCAGTTCGTCTGGAGGATCTACTCCTTCAAACAACTTGTCAATATCGTCTAATCCTTCAACAAACTCGTTGTTGACGGACTTTGGTTTCGCAGCACCGGGTGGAGCCTCATCGGAAACATCGGGTGTTTCTAGCATGGCTTGTTGCCCTTGTCGCATGATTTCGTCCGTCATCAAACTGGCCATATCGGCCATGTCCATTTGGGATGCATTCCTGTCTGGATCATTTGGATCACCCATGAACAAGTCTTGAAAGAGGAGAAACAAGGTCGAGAGGTCGGCTCGTTTTCGTTCCCACCGAAAGACGCCCCAGACTCCACAGTAAGGGACGGGGACATCTCCTTCCAGTATCTCCTCCCTGGCTTTACTTTCATATTTCTTTATTTTCGCTGGAGGGGTCATGGTAATCGAGGGAGTTTTCTTTACCCCAATAGTAGAGGAATCGACTTTCTTGTCGGGTTCCGAGTTGACTTGCTGAAAGAAGCTGGCCAAGGAACCCGCTTTAGGCTCCGTGGGTTGTGTCGATTTTGCTTCCGCGGCAGCCGACTCGTCCGAGCTTTCCTTAAACTCGCTCTGCTTAGTCTCGCTCTGCCTAGTCTTGCGCTGTGTCTTGTCGTCTAGTATTTCGTCGTCAGAGCTTTCCTTGGTCTCGCTCTGTGTCTCGTCGTCTAGTATTTCATCGTCGTCGGAATCATCGGCAACTGTCTTGGCACCTTCCTTGGTCTCGCTCTGTGTCTTGCTGTCTAGTATTTCATCGTCGGAGCTTTCCTTAGTCTCGCTCTGTGTCCTGTCATTTAATAATCCACTATCGTCGGAATCACCGGCAACTGCCTCGGCACCTTGGTCGGAAGGCACTTCCGTGTTCATCTCGGCAGTCTCCTCACTGCTTACGTCGACTGAAGCTTCCTCCATTGCGTCAACTATTTCTGTCGAGTCTTCCTCCTGTTTCTCCTTATCGTATTTTAATGCGTCCTGTATCGTAGCTTCAGTCTCGTTTTCAGGTTGGGTTGGCTTCGCCGTTAGGGCTACGTCGTCGTCTGTGGATGCAGTCTTCTGGTCAGACTCGTCGTCCAGGTCAATGTAGGTTGCATCGTCATCGTCCTCTTCCTTGCTACTGCTGCTAGGGACCTTGGGCGGATCTTCGTCTGCTGTGTCCGAACTATTGAAGTCTAAAGGAGATTCTTTCTTTGCTTGTTGGGATGCATCCGTATCCTTGGGGTCGGTCGTCAAGGTCGACTCTTCCTCTTCTTCATCCGACTCTGGCACTGGGGAAGCTTCCTCCGTGTCATCATTTGCTGTAGTGTCTACCATTAGGTTTTCCTCTTTTACCGCGGAGCTCGCAGAGGTATATTCACTGCTATCGTCTACTTCTGGACCGTCTAAAGTAGGATCTGTGTCATCCGTAGACGGCACTGTGCTGTCTGTCGAGGTGCTTTCAGTCGCTACATCGTCGCCGGCGTCGTTACTCAGTTCGGGAGAGTCCGAGGATACCTTATCGTCGTTACTCTCTTTTTGGAACTCTTCGCTGTTGTATATTGGTGCTGGAAAGGGAGCATCTGGTATCGAATCGTCATCCAGCAGGTCGTCAGACAACGTCTTATCTATTATTGCATCAGCCTGTATACAATGCCGTGACGAAAGGAAGGCGAGGACTAGACCTGCCACAACGACGGTTCTCCCTCTACACCGTCTCATTCTATTGTCTTGCTAGTAGTCTCAAGAAGGCAATGGTTATATCGAAATCCTTGACCAGCAGTGACCCGAAAGGAATAAGAGGCAGTGCGTCAACAACAAAGAACAACAACGACGATGGCAAAACATAAGCGATGGATGGTCAGCGTCGAGATTTGGAAAATGGTCAAAATTGCGCGAAGCTCCACGCGGAGTTTGGCGGGATACTCTCTGCTATCTACATGCTATTGCTTGACCGATAGTGTCTACTTTAACTATAGAGTCATCCTTCATTTCTAAAGTCGTTATAATCATTATAAAGTGAGAATCCTAATGCGTTTTACAATAGAGCGTAAAAGAGACCCCACGCCACAAAGCTTGCGGCCAATGCCTCAAGAGGACCGGAAGGTCGGGTGGAGGATGAGTCTCGAAAGTCTGTTTCGCAAACAAACTCGTAAAAGCTAATGGTTCCACTGATGGCGCCACCAAACATGATGCTGGTCTTTCCCGTCGGGCTTTTGTCGGCATCAACAAAGAGAATGGTTTCGGGGCCAATGTCTCCCATTGTTTGATCTGCATAAGCATTTTCTGGATTCTTGTCAATAGAAACCGGACTGAGATTAAAGGTCTTGCGCAGAATAGGGCTCTCAATGTCTGTTATGTCGTAGAGAAAGCACATGGCATTATTGGCGCCACAGGCTATTGTCACCAGACGATCACACGCCACGCCAACTACGACAGCCTCGACAGCCATACCGTCGGCGTGGGCCCTTTCATCAATCGTATACCCCATGGCACAGGCACCAGTCGAAAGATCCGGATATTCACATCCATCGTCAAGTGCATCATTGCGTGCGGTAATGGCATCCTGCAGCTTCTCGTCGCCCAGGATAAAGGCAGGGCCGTCTAAAGGAGAAAATTCCTCATTCTGAAGCGAATTGTGCGCCCAATCCCACGACTTTTTGCAAGTGTTCAATTCGAATTCACTTCCTGAGTCCCAGACAAACTCAATAGGATCCTTAACCGACCCAGGCACACGAAAGATAGACATGCCACGACCACCAAATCCGACAATTTTGTCCATGACAGGATTTTCTGGGTTGGAATAGTCTACCGCTGACGATCCGATCGAGATTTCAAAGCCCTTTTGACACCATGGTTGGTCATTCTTATCACACGCACTGTTAAAATTCGCTTGGCAGCCAGATGCCGCGTCGCCAATGGTAAAGAGGTCTGATGAAAAGGTCAAGCCGGGGATTCCTGAAGAATTGCCAGCAAATACTTGGTCAGCCTCTCGCTTTTCGGCATAGTCGCGTAGGTTATAGGAGCTGCCTTCATCTGCCGTTAGCACGTAATTCACACCATCAATTTCAACCGAGGCGATTGCGTCAGGTGCTCTAACTAGATACAGACACGGATTGGTGTACAAATTGCATTTTCCGTCGTCGACTATGTCCACTCCCGGTCCGTCAGTAAACGACTTGAGCCCGTAGCCATCAATCCTCTTTGCCTCTCCTGATGCCACATCAATACGAACTAATGCCGAATTATCTTGAAGATTGAGGTATACTTCGGAACCGTCTTCGTTGAAGGCGATATACTCTGGGTCGAGAGCAATGGCTGGGTTCCAGTTGGCGAGCAACTCCTCCAGCTCAAGTTCGTCCACCTTGTTGTGGAACTGGAGAGCTCGTTTGGTGAGAGGCATGTGTACCGCATTATCGATGAGTTCCAGCTCGTCAAACGTGTTGAGGAAGACAGTCTTGATAGTGGGACTGTCCGTGCCAAAGTTGGTCACCAAATGCAAGGCACCTTCTGTAACAATGGACAGACCTTCGTTTCGGTTGGCAACTGCCAATGTAGAACAATCGTTGGAGAGCTTGAGAGCCCCCGGGGAAGTACCAGCGTCGATTTCCCGAATCAATTTGGGTACTTTTCTGCCCCCTCGTTTGACCGTCTGATAGATGAGGATTTTGTCAATGTCCGTCATGGATAGAAACAGGTACCCTTGCTCGGGACAAATGGCAATATCGAGAATCTTGGAACGATAATCAGTCAAGTCGAGCGAGTACTTGGAAACTTCGCCAGGTAGCTTTTTATAGTCAATCACGGTAATGTATTCCCCGGCATCGCTCTGCGAGTAAATGAATCCATTCACGTGGTCGTAGGCCCAGTGTGTCGTAGCCCCCATTCCGTAGCCATAACCCTCCCAAGGCTGCTTGTCGGCACTGATACGGTTGAGGAGATCTGGACCATAGGGAACATATATGCGAGACACAAACTCTAGAATATCGCCTCCAAAGTTGTCTGATCCAAGCTCGCTAGTGCGAAACGATAGAGCATCGGCCATGTTCTTGCTTGAGGTGGAGGATAAGGAGAGAATGGTCGTGACGTAAACGATCGCCACAGAAAGCTTTCTCATTGCAGCGCTATAGTTGACGGAGCAGCCTGCCATAGTGGTGTGCACGTAAGTTGGTTGCGATGATATGTGGTGTGCTATGTTTGAGGAGATGTTGTTGGTTCAAAGGAGTATACTCTGATTAGAATGACGAATGACCAATCCCATTGTTGGAATGGCATTGAAATACGGAAAGACCCATCACTCCCGTTTTGGCGCGCAAAGTCTGGGCTTCTTTTCCGGTTTTGCGCGCGCTATGTGCGCGACGGCTTTCATTTCATTTTCAAAAGAGAAAAAGGTAGACTAGAGTAGACTACTAACTAGCAAGTGTGGTATAACAAGAAACTTTAGAAGCGACTATGAGAACTGCACTTAAGGTGCCACGTAGGGTTTCAGAAACTGCACCTCCGACTGCATCAACTGCACTTTCCTTAGTAAACAGCGCTAATCTGTCACACATTGTCGTAAATCTGTCACACATTGTCGTAAAACGACAATTACTTGACACCCGCGTTCACGCGCCTTCTCTTTGAGAGGGAAAAAGCCGGCAAGGCGGACGAAAAATGAAAAGCCGAGGCAATTGCGAGAGCATTATGCAAAAGTTCGCTCTCACAAAAACAAAAACGCTTCCAGTACGATAAATTGTCATCATGGCGACCGCACCACTGAAGAAGACGGCCGTGTTAACGACGCGGCAGAAGCTGCCAGGCTGCTACAAGCTAAAGATCACGGCTGGGATTACAAAGGCCGCAAAAAAGTGGAATGTTGCCCTTGATAAAGGGTTAGTTCTAGACGAGTTCAAGTACCAAGGCAAGAATACCACGAGACTGGGTAACCGACCCATTGCAGACAACACGAAGACAAACTACGAGGGTCATTACCGGCAACTATGGCGCTACTGTGCATTTATAGGCGACTATGAGAGCATGCTGATGCTTCTATCGCCGGCTCCCAAGCACGTGCCTGCCATGAACGTGACAACGGTCGAATCTTTTTTACGTTTCAAGCGCCTACCAACTGGAACAGTGCTCCTGACAACTGATGAGAGCAGCGCCGTCACCGATGTTTTCAAAAATCCCATGACTTGCGAGGGATCCTGGGTAGCTCGCGACAACAGCGATATCTACAGGGCTGGGATCAGCGTCCTCCATGTCCATCACAACCACACCACCGAGTATCTCGAGCCATGCGACGATTGCCGGGCCCGTAGCGTCGCTACACTTCACAGAGGGTGCAGCCTACACCCAGGCTCCCCATGCACCCGCCGCAAGGGAAATCCGACACGCTACGTCATCTTCATCAACAGCTTGTCCAGCCTGAATGACAAGTCCTACAAAGAAACCGGCAGTTCTCAGCTTCTGCCAAGTGACGAACGCCTTCTCCGGAATCACCCACTAAGTTTACGTGCGCTTGTTAGCTTACAAACCTGGGTGATTATGATCATCGCCATTCGGCTCTTCCTGCGTCATGATAAATACCATAGCATCCGGTTTGAACATTTTCTTGCCAAGTTTTTTGTCATTACAGACAACCGTGTCGAGTCGCTTGCGCTGCAGGTAAGCGATGAGATATGGCGCAAACTTAAGCTCTATGCGGACCATGTCTATCCCGAACTATGTCTAGTGCGACCGCTGCTCGTGTACACGTACCTTATTGGTATCAAGGGAGGCTTTCTCTTTCCAAAGGCCTCCGAGCTCGCCAAGCCACCTGCAGACGGAATTTACAAGACTACGATCTGCTACGAAACCTTTTTGTCACACATCAAGAAGATCATTTACGCAGTCTGTCCAGCCAGGCCTGACTTCAAGATTGGATGCCAAGTTTTCCGTAAAATTGGCTACTGTGAAGCCGTTTTTGGGCGAGCCAACATTGATAATCTCAAAGCATCGGCTCGTCACGCATCCAACTCGGAACCTCCCAAGTATTTCAAGGACGCCGAG
>Ga0307981_1001144_pt1 | contig 24603 bp, 28 predicted proteins | sample OrgLakmetagen987_FD_201849 | JGI IMG/M metagenome (GOLD analysis project Ga0307981, IMG submission 201849) | Saline water microbial communities from Organic Lake, Antarctica - #987 | ecosystem: Environmental > Aquatic > Non-marine Saline and Alkaline > Saline | place: Antarctica: Organic Lake... | reverse complement strand
GGGATACCGAATACTTCAAACTCAAAATTAGACAATCATCCATCCCAGATAATCAATCTATGTTCTATTTGAAATCCTAGAATAACTCAACAAAGCGGAGAAGAGCCAAGAACCTCATGGTTTCCTCCTCAGTTTTCAGCTCAGTCCAAGATGGACCGATCTCAACTTCATAGCACATACGCACCTGCGGCAGCCGAATATCGGGCACAATTCACGCCATCGTGTTATGCTGCGCCTTTCAGAACAATGCCCTTTCATGTGAATTCCACCCGTAGGATCTGACGGCTACGGTTGGTCGACGCTGTCCACAATGTTCTTTGCGGCTAGCCAAGCCGCAAGCTTGACCAGAAAATCAGAACCACTTCACTTTGAAAGATCGTAGCTGATCGGGGCATCGATCAGGTGAACACCGCCCGCTGAAAAGCACTCTTTGATCAGCGGTGCCAGATCATCAGCGGTTTTGATCCTGTGGCCCGTGGCACCATGCGCTTGCGCATAGACGACGAAGTCCGGGTTGCCGAAACTCAAGCCCCAGTCCGGGTGTCCCATTTCGGCCTGCTTGACCCGGATCATGCCGTAGCTCGCATCGTTAAGCACCAGGACGACAAGGTTCAGCTGCAGCCTTACGGCCGTCTCCAATTCTTGCCCGTTCATCAAAAAGCCACCATCGCCACAGATCGCCATGACGCGGCGGTCGGAATGAACCATCGCCGCGGCCATCGCAGACGGCAGGCCAGCGCCCATAGACGCCAGTGCATTGTCAAGCAATACAGTGTTGGCGATGTCGGTCCGGTAGTTCGCGGCGAAAAAGATTTTGTACATGCCGTTGTCGAGCGCAATGATCCCGTCCTGCGGCATTGCGCGTCGGACTTCATCGACGACGCGCCCGGGTGCCATTGGAAAGCGCGCATCGTCTGCCTGTAAAGCAGCCTTGGCGCGAATTTCGTCGCGGACCTCGTAAAAGTCAGCAAAGTCGTGCAATGGCGACGGCTCCAACCTTTTGGCCAGAGCACAAAGGCTGGCGGCGATGTCGCCAATCAGCTGTAGCTGCGGAAAATAAACTTCGTCAATCTCGGCCGAATTGTAGTTCAGGTGGATGACCTTTGGTCCGTCATTCCGCATCAGAAAAGGCGGCTTTTCGACCAAATCATGTCCAACATTCAAGATCACATCAGCCCGTGCGATTGCGTCATGAAGACGATCGTCTTCAGACAAAGCCGCAGTGCCGATGTACTGGTCCGGGCAGCCCTCGACCACGCCCTTGCCCATCTGGGTGTTGAAGAACGGGATCCCGGTCTTGCGTACCAACGCCGACAGTTCGGCGATGACATTTTGCCGGTTGGCACCAGCACCAACCAGGATCAACGGGCGGCGTGCGTCACAAAGAAGGGTGGTGGCCTCAGCGATGGCGGACTCAGCGCATTCGGGGCGGTGTGGATCCAACGCGGGAACCAGTCGCGCTCCGGTTACCCGTTGCTGGGCGACGTCTTCGGGAAGCTCCAAGTGGACTGCACCCGGCCGTTCCTGATGCGCCACGCGAAAGGCATTGCGGACGGTCGATGGTATAGAAAACCCGTCAACGATCTGCTCGGTGTGCTTGGTCACGGGGGTCATCATGGCCACGACGTCGATGATTTGGAAACGGCCCTGCCTTTGCGTGCGGATTGGCTTTTGGCCGGTTATCATCAGCAGCGGGAACCCCCCGAGTTGTGCATAGGCGGCACCTGTGACGAGGTTTGTGGCCCCGGGCCCCAATGTAGCGAGGCAGACGCCGACTTTACCGGTAAGACGACCGTAGGTCGCAGCCATGAAAGCGGCGCCCTGCTCGTGGCGGGTCAGCACGAAACGGATTGACGATGTGCGCAGGGAGTCGAGGAAATCGATATTCTCTTCGCCCGGCAGCCCGAATATATAGTCGACACCCTCATTCTCAAGCGCACTGACAAGAAGGTCGGACGCCTTCACTTTACTCTCATTAGACACTGGTTAATTCCTGTTTTCGCAACTGACACCGAAGAATATAGAGTTCATCGAGAGAAACCAAAAGACCATTAAGCTGGACGCGGCTGACTGGCCTCTCCTCGCGATCTATTGCGACGCGAATAACGAAACAGCCGCTTTCGCGGAAACTTGGGTACCCACCCTTGGGGGTCAAAGTTCGAACGCACGGTCAACTGTGCAGCATAAGCCGACCCGGATCGGCCAGCAGTGCGCGCACTGTATTCATAAACCGTGCCGCCTCTGCGCCGTCGGCGACGCGGTGGTCAAAGGTAAGGCAAACCGGCAGGCACAGCGCCACCTCAATGGTATGGTCATCCAGATCACCGCGCACAACCTGACGCAGTTCCGCGCGTGCTGTGCCGAAAATGGCAGTCTGCGGCGGGTTTATAATTGGGGTCAGACCGGTTCCGCCGATCGCGCCAATATTGGTCAGCGTAAAGGTTGCGCCGCGCAGGTCTTCGGCTGTCGCATTACCCTTACGCAGACGTGCATCGAAATCGCTCAGTTGGAGCGCAAGCTCTGCAATACTTGCCCGTCCAGCGTTGCGCAAAACCGGAACAATGAGACCGCGTTCGGTATCGAACGCCACACCAACATCAATCTGTTTTTTGCGATGTACGGCGCGTTCTTCGACATCAAAGGTGGCGTTGAAGTTGGGATAGTCAGCCAGCGCAATCACCAACGCCTTTACGATAAACGGCGTAAGCGTCAACGCGCCGCCTCGCTCTTCGATTTCCGCTGCGTGTTCCTGGCGCAGCCGTTCAAGATCCGTGATTTCGATCACGTCATGATGGGTGACATGGGGAATGTCTCGCCAAGCCTGCTCCATCCGGCGGGCAGTGGTTCGACGCAAGGTCCGTAATTGTACGACCGTCTCGCTATCGTCGGATTCAAGTTGATCGTCGTCGCCTTTGTCGTCGGCGCCTTTGTCGGAGGCCTCCTGTTGATCAGTGGCCTCCCTGACGTCATCTTCCAGTATACGCCCCTCGTCGCCGCTGCCCTCGATCGTGGCGAGATCAACGTTCACCTCGTGGGCTAGCCCGCGCACGGCAGGGGTTGCGCGCACATCGCTATCATCGATCTTGTCGCGCTCTGTATCGGATTTCTTTTCTTCACTTGCCCCTGTGTCTTCGCTCTCTGCGTCGCCATTGTTCCGATCATCGCTGTCCTCGGACTTGGCTGTTTTGTCATCGGCACCATTGGCATCGCGATCCTGCTTGGTGGATTGTTCCTCGCGCTTTTCCGAAGTGTCTTCGTCCGGGTCCAGATCCTTTTCATTCGGGTCTGAACTTTTCTTGTGATCCGTGTCGGCAGCGTCTTTGTCCGCAGTATCGCTGTCTTCATCATCGCCAGCGTCGATCTCTTCCGGCTCTGATTGCTTCTGATCCTCGGTTTCGGGTGTATCATCACTCTGTTCGGATGCATCACCATCTTCATCGCCGAAAACCATCAGCACGTCGCCGACTTTGACGATATCACCAACCGAAACGCGGATTTCCTGCACATTTCCGCTTATCGGCGCGGGAATATCCACCGCAGCCTTATCGGTTTCGGCCACAATCACGTCGTCACCTTCTTTGACGTGATCACCCTTGCTGACGTTGATTTCCAGGATCTCGGCTTCGTGAATACCCTCGCCGGGATCCTGAAGGCGGAATTCATGGGACATTGTAAAGCTCCAGTCTAGTAATCAATAACGGCGCGGCAGGCCTTTAATATTCGATCGCAGTCGGGCAGATAGGTTTGCTCTCGGGCAAAATACGGGACGTGAACATCCGGTCCTGCGACCCGCGCGACAGGTGCCTTGAGACGCAGAAACGCGTCCTCCATGACACGGGCCGCGATCTCGGCACCTGGGCCATAGCTAAGGGGTGCCTCGTGCACCACCACGCAACGTCCGGTCCGACGCACCGAGGCTGTCACCGTTGGCCAGTCAAGCGGCGAGAGTGTCAAAAGATCAATGAGATCGACCGTGATGTCGTCCTCGGCCAGTGTTTCGACAGCTTCGCGGGCGCGGGGCATCATAGCGCCGTAGGCGACCAATGTAAGATCGTCTCCTTTTTGCACGGTCACAGCTTTGCCAATTTCCGCCAATTCGTCATCATCCGGCACTTCCTCGCGGAACGCGCGGTAGCTGGCCTTGGGTTCGAAAAAGATTACCGGATCGGGATCACGGATCGCTGCCCGCAACAAGGCACGGGCGTTTCGTGGCCCCGAAGGCACAACCATTTTAAGACCAGGCATGTGGGCATAGAATACTTCCCGGCTTTCCGAATGGTGTTCCAGCGCACGAACGCCTGCACCATAAGGCATCCGGACGACCATCGGAACCTGCAAACCACCCTGCGTGCGCCAGCGCATCCGCGAGGCGTGGGATTCGATCTGGTGAAGCCCGAGATAGGAAAATCCAGAGAACTGCATTTCGGGCACAGGCCTTAGGCCACGCATCGCCATTCCGATGGAAAACCCCAGGATGCCACTTTCGGCCAAGGGCGTATCAATCACCCTTTCCTCTCCAAAGTCCTCAATCAGGTCTTTTGTGACGCGGAAAATGCCGCCGTCCACACCCACATCTTCACCAAGCAAACAAACACGTTCGTCTCGCTCCATTTCTTCGCGCAAGGCAAGATTGATCGCTTCGACCATTGTCAGTTCAGCCATTGTCCCACCATCCCGGACCGTCGCCCGCTTCCATACGTTCTCGTTGACGGGTAAGTTCTGGAGTCTCTTCGGCGTACATATGCGCGAAAATGGGCGCCGTTTTCTCAAGCTCTTCCATTCGCGACTGTGCCGTTTTCCAAGCCTCGTCGAACTTGTCTGAGATTTCATCTTCCATCTCGTCGATTGCATCGTCGGTCAGCAGATCCCGTGCCTTAAGCCATGTCGCAAACCGCTCGATCGGATCGCGCTCACGCCAGCGCTCGACTTCTTCGTCGTCGCGATACCGGGTGGGGTCATCTGCTGTCGTATGCATTTCCATGCGATAGGTCACACATTCAATCAGCGTCGGGCGGTGTTCGGAGCGTGCGCGCTCGACCGCCTCTCGGGCAGCAACGTAGCAGGCAAAGATGTCGTTTCCATCAACCTGAATCCCGTGAACACCGTAAGCAACCGCTTTTTGCGCAAGCGTCTCAGACCGGGTCTGACGAGAAAGAGGCACCGAGATCGCGTACTGATTGTTTTGACAGACAAACACGACCGGGCAGTCAAACACCGAAGCAAAATTCATAGCCTCATGAAAATCGCCTTGGCTGGTTGCGCCATCACCGAAGTAGGTCATTGCGATCTCTTCTTCGCCCAACTGGCGGGCGGCATAGACCAATCCGGCGGCCTGCAACATCTGGGTTCCTACAGGCACCGCTAGCGGCAATGTCCGGCCGTTTTCGGCAAGCGAACCACCTTCGTTATAGCCCGCGTCATAGATCAGCATGTCTGCGGGCTCCGTTCCGCGCCAGAAATGCGCCGCGGTTTCGCGATAAGATGGCACAAACCAGTCTTCTTGACCAAGGGCCGCGATGGTGCCGACCTGAGCCGCTTCTTGGCCCTTTACGGGCGCGAACGTTCCGATCCCGCCGGACCTTTGCAGCTTGAGACGCCGTTCGTCAAAGCGCCGTGCTGAAAGCATTGTGCGAAAGCCACGGATCAGAAGTTCATCGGGAATTTCGGGGACCATATCAGCGTCCGCCTCGCCCATTTCGTCAAGGATCGAGAGATATTCAAGGTCACATTCGAATGCCAAAGTTTTTCTAGGCAATTTGCCCTCCTTTTCACTTAGAACGCTTTTGACGTGCAGGGAGTTCCGTTCTTTGCGGTAATCGCGCCACACCCAAGGACGGATCAATGAGCCAGCAACCGCAGGTCCGTTAAGGTGAAAACACCGCAACTGGGGCTGAAACGCTGGCGTAGCAAACGCGATAAAGTCTGCCATTCATGTGCAATAGGTCGTCATCACCACCGGAAACATCGACCAAACGGTCGCCACAAGCCCGACCCCGCCCGTAGCTAAGCTGACAAAGCGCACGAAACCGGAGGGGGACGCGAAGCGCGGCTGATAGAGTGCGGCAAGCAGCGCCAGTTGCGCCAGAATGGCAAGGGCATAGGCTGCAACCATCAGCACACGCGGCAGCGGCAAGCCGAACGCAATGCCGCCAATGGCATGCCCGCAAATCAGCCCGTGCAGCCCGTAGACTGCGCTGAAAGCTGCCAGCCACACCAAAGGTGCGATCAAGATACGTATCAGATCCGTCATCCTAAAAGGTCCGGCAAATGTGCAGCCAGCAGTACAAGCGCGCCGATGACCGACAGATAATCGACCCAAAGGCTGACGATGGAAAACTCTGCCTGTCGTAGGGCCGACGTGAACCCGCGCCGCACGCGGGCAACAAGGAAAGCTGTCATCAGCGTTGCAAGCGCCGCGTGGAACAGACCGTAGCTGCCAAGCACGAAAAGGGTAGCGCCATAAGCGTGTTCGGTCGGGGGCGGCGTTCGGGCCAGCAAGAAGATAAAGGCCAAGGCCAGTGCGATTGCACCGGCAAGCACCAAAGCCAGTCCGGCAACCGGATTGCCGCCCCGCCGGTTTGTACGGATTGCTGCGCGCATCGCCACAGGGCCAAGGACCGTTCCTGCAAGGCCCAAGGCCAATTCGGGCACCGAGGCCATGAACCATGCGGGTGGCGGCCAGCCGGGTGCGATGGTCCACAGAAACGCAAAGCCGAACAGCAGCGAGCCGAAGAAGGTGGCGTTGGCGGTCAGCAAAAACAAAGACCCCCACCACCCCGGCGAGCGGTCTGTCATTGCGGCGTGGGGAACGGTGATGTCATGGCCCAGCGCTTGCGCATCCAGATCATCGGTGCGGCCCAGCCCCCAGACCCACCTCCATGCAAGGATCGCCACACCAATCACGGCAAGCGGAACCGTCCAGTAGAATTTCAGCAACAGCGACAGGAAAAACACACCGGTCACTGCCGACATCAGGATCGGAAGGCGGGTGTTGGCCGGATAAATCACATGCATATCCGGCTTGCCGGTGGCGATTTCAACCGTCAGCGTCTCGCGCCAGCCATGACGGGGCGTGCCAAGATAACCCTGGCCCTTGGCCAGTCGTACAGGCAGGTCCGGATCGTCCGCCAGCGGCTCGCGGCTGGACACATGGGGCAGACTGGCGAAGTTATAGGCGGGCGGCGGGGTTATCATCGCCCACTCCAGCGTGCCTGCGTGCCACGGATTGCGCTTGCCCCGGCTGGCTGTCAGCGCGTGCAGGATCACGTCGATCAGGATCATCGCGATACCGATGGCCAGAACAAAGCTGCCCACGGACGAAATGAGATTGATCGCGGTCCAACCGTCTTCGGGTGAATAGGTCGATATTCGGCGCCGCTGACCCAGCAGGCCCACCCAGTGCATCGCCAGAAAGGTGACGTGAAAGCCCAGGAAAACCAGTGCGAAGGCAAGTTCGCCCAGATGAAAGAACCGCCGCCGCCCGGTCACATGGGGCATCCAGTAGTAGAGCCCTGCAAAGATCGGAAAGACAAAGCCGCCGAACAGGACATAGTGCAGGTGCGCCGTGATGAATGCGGTGTCATGCGCTTGCCAATCAAAGGGCACCACGGCGACCATCACCCCGGTCAGACCGCCGATCACGAAGGTAAAAAAGAACCCCAGCAGGTGCAGCATTGGCAGGCGCAGCTCGGGGCGGCCTTTCCACATCGTACCGATCCATGCAAAGATCTGCACGCCTGTCGGCACAGCAACCAGCGTGGACGCCGCCGAGAAAAAGGCCAGCCCCATATGCGGAATGCCTGTGGCGAACATGTGGTGTACCCAAAGCCCGAAGGACAGGAACGCAAGCGCCACAGTTGCTGCCACGATCCAGCCATAGCCCAGAAGTGTTGTCCGGCACATGACCGGCAGAACGGTCGAGATCACACCCGCTGCGGGCAGAAAGATGATGTAGACTTCGGGGTGGCCGAAAAGCCAGAACAGGTGCTGCCACAGCAGACTGTCGCCGCCAAGGTCGGCCTGAAAGAATGGAAATCCGAAGGCGCGTTCGACTTCGAGAAGGATGGACCCAAGGATCAGGGGCGGGAACCCTGTCAGGATCATCAGCGCGGTGACAAGCGCATACCATGCAAAGATCGGCATCTTGTCCAGCGACATGCCGGGGGCGCGGTATTTCAGGATGGATACCGTTATTTCGACAGCGGCAGCGATGGCTGAAATTTCAACGAAAGTGATCCCGATCAGCCAGAAATCAGTATTGATCCCCGGCGAATAGATCGCGCCGGTCAAGGGCGGATACATGAACCAGCCCCCATCGGGTGCGATGCCGAAAAGCATCGAAATCAGCATCACCGTGCCCCCGAAGACATAACACCAGTAGCCGTAGGCGGTCAGACGCGGAAACGCCAGATCGCGAGTGCCCAGGATCTTTGGGAGCAGGTAGATCGCCAACCCTTCGAATGCCGGAATGGCGAACAGGAACATCATGATGGTCCCGTGCATGGTGAATATCTGGTTGTAGATATCCGGCCCCGCAAAGGCCGAATGCGGTGTGGCAAGCTGGACACGGATCAGCATCGCCAGCAGGCCACCGACGAAGAAAAAGAAAAAGGCGGTGACCAGAAACATCCGGCCCAGATCGGTGTGGCTCACAGTCGAGAACCAGCCGCGAAAGCCGGGCTCTGACGCCCAGATCTCGGTCAGCTTGCGGTGGCGTTCAAGCGCTTTCATTCCGGTTCCCTTTCCAGAAATGCGTTCCATCCTGCGGCATCATGCGCAATGACAGTGAAGGTGAAGCTGTCGTAACCGGTGCCACTGAACTCTGCGCTCAGGCCGTGGTATTGCCCCGGCGCGTCTGCTTCGATCCGCAGCACGTTGGTCCGCCCCGGAATGGCATCAAGCTTGCCCGCCAGACGCGGCACCCAGAAGCTGTGGATGACATCGACAGTGGTGATCGCCACATCAACGGGTCTGCCTGCGGGAATATGAAGGGTGCCTTCGGTTCTAAGGGCCGGCGCATCGTCATAGGCAAACGTCCATGCCGAACGACGGGCTTCGGCGCTGACACGTGCCACATCGGCGCTTTCGCGCGGCAGCAGGCGTTCTCCAACGACCAACCCGTAGGCAAGAAGCGCGGCAAGCACCACCATCGGAAAGGCAAGGCCAAGACCGATGATCCAGACCCGGATCTGCCGGTTTTCGTCGCCTATGTTTTTGTGACGCAAGAAGGGCAGCACCAGAAGGGCCATCACCAGCCCGAAAATCAGCACCCCACCAGCCAGCATCACCCACCAAAGCGTGGCGATGGTGCGCGCCGCCGGACCGGCAGGATCGACGGTTGAAAGCACTCCCTCGCAACCTGTAAGCGTTATAAACGTTAGACTGGGAATGAAACATCGGAGGATGGTAGCGATATGACATCTGAAAAGAGCACAAAAACCGACGAAGGACTGATTGATCCGATCAGTGCCGCGCCAGGATTTGACGAAACGGAATCGCAGATTGCCGTGCTGGGCCATCCCATCCATGCCATGTCTGTTGCATTCCCCGTGGCGCTGACTTTTTGCGTTTTCGGCGCAGATGTCTTGTATTGGTGGACAGCCGACGCATTCTGGGCCCGCAGCGCCCTTTGGGCCGCAGGAACCGGATTTCTGTTCGGTATGATTGCCGGCTTTTCGGGCACTGCAGAACTGTTGTTGGTGCCCGGCATTCGCGCACGTGCCCCCGCCTGGACGCATTTCATCATTGCCGTAACCCTGCTGGCCCTGCTGGGCGCAAACTGGGGCTACCGGCTTTACGGGTACGAGCAGGCAGTCCTGCCTTATGGCATCCTGCTTTCGGCGCTTTGTGTGCTGATGGTCGGGATCACAGGGTGGCATGGGGGCAAACTCGTTTTCGATTATCGGCTGGGAATTTCAAAGGGTAACTGACCCCCGCGCGGTTCAAGCAGCCAGCCGGGAAATTCGATCCAGTCGAACGCTGGTTTGGCCAGAACAAGGGTTAGGATGACTGTCACCGGAAGCAGTACCGCGGTGACAGGCAACAGCGGGTGCGGCGGGTTGTCTTTGCCCGGCTCTTCGCCGGTCTTGGCAAGGATGTGGCCGATCCATGCATGAACCATGACAAGCAGCGCGACAAAAGCGAGCTTGGCAAAAAGCCACGGCACGAAGGCCTCGCGCAAAAAGATCAGCCAGGTTCCCGCGATCACGGTGATTACCGCCGCAGGCGTGACGCAGATCGTATAGGTGACATGCGTCGCACGCCGGATAAGAAGATAGTGCTCGGCGGTGACCGCCGGACCGGTTCCAGCCAGCATCAGAGGCAGCGCCAAAAGCCCACCGCACCACATCAACAGCGCGGCAATGTGAACAACCTTGAGGACCGGGGTTGTCGCGTACAGCCAGTCTATCATGTCGCCTGACCCTCAAGCCGGGCCCAACTGCGCCGCGCGAGACCTATGGCGGCAATAGCATAGGGAACACCCGCAGGCACCCACATGATCAGCCCGCCCAGTTGCTGATCCCGAAGAGGCGTCAGGCCCCAGTCAAACGGCGCAAAGGCGTGAATTGCGTAAAGCTGCGCGGGCGCAAAGGTAAGAATAGCGCCCAACATCCCCATCTGCGCAAAACTGGCGACGACAAATACAACCCTTTCAACCGGCGCGTTCCGGGCGGCAAACACCGCGTTCCAAAACCAGATTGCGCTGCCAAGAAGTAACCGCCCGATTGGCACCGCCTGCCTGATTTCCACGCGATGATTTAAGACACGTGCATAGCGACGTCGTTAGTGACGTGTCTTATGCGGAGGGTGTCATGCGGGGCGAGGTTCTTGGTGTTGAGCGGCGGCGACGGTGGAGTGATGAGGATAAGCTCTCGATCGTTTCGTCTGTCGGGATTGACGGGGCAACTGTGACGCAGGTGGCGTATCGGTGTGATGTGACCCGTCAGCAGATTTACAGGTGGCGTCATGAGTTGAAGAAGAAAGGTCTGTGGCCGCCAGGCGTAGGCACAGTTTTTCTGCCCGTCGATTTCCAGGTTGCGGAAATGGCGACATCCGAGCTGAAACCCGCACCGCCGATGCCGCTTGAGCTTCGCTTGCAGGGCGGACACAGCCTGTGGTTCGATAGTTCCATAGATGAGGTCGCACTAACACGATTGATCCGAGCGGTGGACGCGGCGTGATCGGTCCGGGAACTGGGGTTCGGGTTTATCTGGCTTGTGGGGTTACGGATATGAGGAAGGGCATCGCGGGCCTTTCCGCTCTGACCCAGGATGTGCTGCGTCAAAAGCCCACCAGTGGTGCCGTGTTTGCGTTCCGGGGGCGGCGTGGTGATCGGATCAAGCTGCTGTATTGGGATGGCCAAGGCTTTTGTCTCTATTACAAGGTGCTGGAACGTGGCCGTTTCCCCTGGCCGAATGCCCAAGATGGTGCGGTGCGGATGACGTCAGCGCAGCTTGCAATGCTCTGGGAAGGGATAGATTGGCGGCGTCCGGATTGGGGCATTCCGCCTGCGCGAGTGGGCTGATTTACGCTTGTATGTGCGTTATTTATATGGTGCTTCGACATATTTTTTGGTATTCAGAAGCATGTCGGAACCTGCTGAAAACCTCTCCAATGACCCCGTTGTTCTGAAGGCGATGATCGCAGAGCTGCAGGCTGAAAACGCCAAAATCTCGGCGACGCTGCGGGTCCATGATCAATTGGTTCAGGCCCTTCGCTTGCGGATCGCCAAGTTGCAGAAACTGGCTTTCGGCAAATCCTCGGAAAAGATTGAACGCGAGATCGAGCAACTGGAACTGGCGCTTGAAGACTTGCTGGTTGCGGTGGCCGAAGACGATGATGCGCCCGTCGATGAAGGAGAGAATGAGCCGTCGCCAGAAGAGCCTTCTGCGCCCGCTTTGCGCCGTCGCCCGCGTGTGTCTGATGTGACGTTGCGTGAACGGCGGGAGCTTGATCCCGGCACATGCTGTCCCGACTGTGGTGGCGATCTGCGCGTGGTGGGCGAGGATGTCAGCGAGCTTCTTGACATGATTGCGGCTCAGATGAAGGTAATCCAGATTGCCCGGATCAAGAAATCCTGCCGCCGCTGCGAGAAGATGGTGCAGGAGCCCGCGCCAAGCCGCCCGATCCCGGGCAGCATGGCAGGTCCAAACCTGCTGGCCCACATTTTGGTCTCCAAATTTGATGATCACCTTCCCCTTTATCGCCAGCACGAGATCTTTGCCCGCATGGGCGCGGACATTCCTGAAAGCACACTTGTCGGTTGGTGCGGCCGCGCCATGAAGACCCTCCTGCCTCTGATCGAGATGATCGAGGCCGACATCATGGGCAGCGATCTGCTGCATGCAGATGACACGCCGATCCGGGTGCTGGATCGCTCCCTACGCGATAAGGGCCTTGGTAAAGGGGTCAGACAAGGCCGAATCTGGGCCTATGTGCGTGACCAACGTCCTTGGGCGGGGACCGCACCACCCGGTGCTGTCTATCGGTTTGCGCCAGACTGGAAGGAGGAGCACGTTCTCAGCCATCTGGCTGACGCGCGCGGCATTCTTCAGGCTGACGGCTACAAAGGCTATGCCAAGCTTTACGTGCCTGAACCGGGTGGTGTGCCGCGTTTACGCGAAGCCGCCTGTTGGGCGCATCTGCGGCGCGACTTCCACGATTTTTGGACCTCAACCAAATCCGAGATCGCCCGCGAGGCGCTCGACCGGATCGGCAAGCTCTACGACATTGAGCGCGACATCACCGGTCAACCCGCTGACGTCCGCCATGCCGCGCGTCAAAAGTTGAGCCAGCCAAAGGTCACAGCTTTCTTTGCCTGGTCCGAACAACAACTCCTGCGCATTCCGGGCAAGGGCGTTCTCGCCAAAGCCTTCCGCTATGGCCTCAGTCGACAAGACGCCTTCAGCTTGTTCCTGTCCGATGGCCGTGTTGCTATCGACAACAATCCTGCTGAGCGGGCCCTGCGTCCGATTGGAATAGGGCGGAAGAATTGGCTATTTGCAGGGGCAGACACTGGCGCGGAAACCCTCGCGCGCGCCATGACGGTCATCGAAACGGCCAAGCTCAACGGCCTCGACCCACAGGCCTATCTTGCTGACATTCTCGACCGCATCCATGACCACAAGATCAATCGGCTGGATGAATTGCTGCCGTGGAATTGGGCACCGCTGAATGCTGCCCATTCAGAGGCCGCCTGATGGCTGCGGTGACCCATGTATGCACCATCGACTACGTCGCCAAAATGCTGGGCGAGGATGTCGAGATTCTCGAAGCGATTATCTCCAACGACGACAACCTCACTTATGGCAACATCGTGAGCGTCTACCTCGGCCCCGACAAAACAATCTCCGCCCTGACCGATGACGGGGTGGAAGAACTGACGGACATGATCCGAGCCGCTCGTATCACCACCAAAACCTGGCATGAATTCGTTGATGACGCTGACCTTGTCAGCCAAATTAAGGCTCAGTCACTGCGGTAACAATGGAGCGGTTACGCCAAGAAGGGAAAGCTGCATCAGCCAATAGACAGCGATATTGGAGAGCGCGAGATCATAGGCCATCGGATGATGCCATGCCCACAGCACGACTGCCGAAGTCGCAAACGCCGGTGCTATCGCAGCGGGCAATCGTGGCTGCAGGGCCAATGCCAACAGGGGGGCCGCCACCGCAACAAGCAGTACGTGGTGAACGACCCGCGCGGAAAACAGTGCCGATGACAGTGCGCACAGGGGCGACACGAATGCCACAAACATGACAGCGACTGCCGCAAGGCCAGCCCACCTGTGCCGGACCACAAAGGTCAGCGCGGCCAGTGCCACGAGAAGCGCGGGGTCGAGGTTCCAGCTTGTCCAGATATGGTCTGGAAGTGGAGGTGGCCCACAATAAACTGCGTTCATTTTTTAAAAGCCCCTCTTGGCGTGCCCAGCCACCGCCGCGCCGTGGTGTTCCACACGTCTTGATCAGGTTGAAATTCTCTGGGTTCAGAGCCTTGGTGGCGCAAAGCCCTCAATATTGAAAAATTAGCTAAAGAAGCACTGGCCCCGCACACACATTCCTGTGGTGCGGGGCCGACTTGCCGATATCTTACTGCACGCGAGATTGCAGTTCATTGTAGTCGAAACTCTCGATCGTATCGATTTCGGTCGCGCTGTACTCCATGTCGTACCGCGAAGCTGCACCTGTTCTGAGGTTTCGGTCGCTATAGGGGTAAGCGTAATATCCCGGACGTCCATAGGAAGTGGAGTCTGAAACGATTGCAGAAATTTTGCCATCATTTACGATCAGGTCGGCGACATATCCATAACGGGAGCCATCAGACAGATAGACATAGTCGCCTATCAGATCGGTTGCCTTAAAGACGTTCACGCCTGCGACCAAATTATCATCCACCACTGCGACAGATGAGGTATCGGCTTCGGTGATTGTCTCTTCGTCCAGATAAGTGCCGAAGATATCGTAGTCATTGACATTTTCTTCGGTTACCGGAACTTGAATTTGGGCGATACCATCAACGATCGTGACTGCATCCCAAGGCACGTGAATATGGGTGTCACCAATATCCAAAAATCCGCCAACTTCGGCGATGATGCCAAGAACTTGGCCGTCGTTGCTGAAGATGACATTTTCGACATCACCGATATCTTCGCCGCTCGCGTCGATGATCGCCGTTAGATCGAACATGTTCTCGACGCTCCAGCCTTGAGCGTAAAGTGCGTCATATCTCCAATCAGTAAGCACCTGAACCTCGTTCTGTGCCAGTGAGGGTGATGCTGTTAAAAGAGCGATGGTGCTTGCTGTTGTTGCAATTGAAAACTGTTTCATATCGTGTTCCCTTTCGTTTGCGTTCGTTAAATCAACTTGAAACCACGTTAGAATGTTCCAATTTTCTTGGGATTCCCTGGAAGTTCAGGCCCGCCCGAGATGTTTGATGGTGCGATCCTTTCTTGGGAATGGAAGGAAGCATTACAGGACAAAGTCGTCACCGGAGCACCACGACCACGCAGGCTGTCAGAACATCAACACCGCAATCGCAAGCTTTGTTCGCGGATCTGGGCCAAGTCTGTGATCAGATCTTCTGAAAATCCGTTGGCGGAATACTCTTGCTCGGGATCAGCGCTCTTGTTGGCGAGGGGAATAAGAACCGGACCTCTGATTGGTTAAATTCAAGGTAGATCGCTTTGCCGCCGCGTTGCGGCATATTGTGCACTCACACTTGAAACACGCCGTGGTCAAGACAACTTTCGTTTTATGAAAGAATCGACCCCAACCCCGCTCATGCGGTTTGTCAAACCGGCCTTTGCAACGCTGCGGCCCCCGCCGGGTGGCGCGCGGATTGCAACGGCACTTGCATATGGGGCCGTGTGTCACGTGCTGTTCGCACTTGCGGTTCTGTCGATGATCGTAGCGATGTTTTTCGGCATGAGCATGAGTCTTGGGCGTGTGCCCGAGCCATATAATCTATTCGCCAATGCAGCCCTTATCCTGCAGTTTCCGGTGGTTCATTCGCTGCTGCTGACGCGCAAAGGTGGCGCGGTATTGGCACGTCTTGCGCCACAGCGGCACGCGCAAACGCTCTCCACAACCACCTATGCCATTGTCGCGTCAGTGCAGCTTTTCGCGCTTTTCACTTTGTGGACACCAAGCGGCACAATCTGGTGGGAGGCCACGGGCGGTGCCTTTGTCGTAATTTGCACCCTCTACGGGTTGTCGTGGCTGTTGCTTTTGTGGGCCAGCGTGGACGCCGGGGCGGAGGTCCAATCGGGCGCATTGGGATGGATGTCGCTGATGCAAAACATTCGGCCCGTTTTCCCGGACATGCCAACCCGTGGTCTGTTTCGCGTCATACGGCACCCTATTTATGCCGCGTTCGCCTTGACCACATGGACGGTGCCGGTATGGACGCCGGACCAACTATTTCTGGCGATTGGCCTGACATCGTACTGCGTCATCGCCCCCCTTTTCAAAGAGCGTCGTTTTGACCGAAGGTACGGCGACCGCTTCACCCGTTATCGAAATATGGTGCCCTATATGATGCCGCGCCTCTTTGGAAAGGAGTCGCAATGACCTCTCAACGCAACAACCTTCAGATCTATAACGATGTCGCCGACAACTGGTGGTCGGATGATATCCGCTGGGTCCGGACACTTAAAAATCTCGTGCCCGGGCGGCTGAAATGGTTTGATAAACATACCGACTGGCAGGGCAAAACCGTGCTTGATCTAGGGTGCGCGGGCGGTTTCATGGCCGAGGCGATTGCCCGAAAGGGCGGACGTGTCACGGGCATTGATCCCGCACAAGACGCGATTGAGGCCGCAAAACACCACGCCGCTGATAGCGATCTTGATATCACCTACGACGTTGGCGTCGGCGAAGAGATGCCTTATCCGGATGATAGTTTCGATATTGTCGTGTGCGTTGACGTTCTGGAACATGTCCGCGACCTGACGCAAGTGTTGGCTGAAGTCGCGCGGGTGCTTAAACCCGGCGGTAAGTTCTTGTATGACACGATCAATCGCAATCCGTTTGCGCGCATTGCCGCCATCACCATCGCCGAAGATATCTTGCGTCTTCTTCCGAAGGGCACCCATGATCCGGCAATGTTTATCAAACCCCATGAACTTCGCACGGCGATGAAAAATGCCGGGTTGGTGTGTGGGCCGCAGACTGGTTTGGGACCGCGCGGCGTAAACAGCCGAATGGATTTAACGTTTGGTCCCCTGCCGTTCAAAACCGTAATGTACATGGGCACTGCCCAATTGCCGAAGGCCGTGCCATGATGTTGATCGCCCTTTTGACCACCGCTCTTTTGTTCGGCGGAATGAGCTTGTTCTCGTTTGGCTTTGCGGCGTTTTTGTTTACGTCGCTCCCCGCCGAAACAGCGAGCCCATTGATCCGCAAAGCGTTCCCGCATTTCTACCTGTTCGTCATCATTACGTCAGCGATTGCAGGGTTTAGCGTGATCCCGCACGATCTCACCTCAACCTTTTTGTTGCTTGCCATCACGCTGACCACCCTGTTTGCGCGGCAAATCCTGATGCCGATGATCAACGCCGCAACCGATAGCCGCCAGACGAAGCGATTCAAGGTGCTGCACACCGCGTCTGTGGTTCTAACGCTTATTCACATCGCGATCTCGGCCTATGTGATCGTGCGCGTTGCGAACCTGTGACCCTATCGGTTTGCTGGCCTTGGACGACGATTGGTCAGGGGTATGCGGCCGGACCCCTCACCGCATCAGCCTATCCTTTAGCACGTTAAAATTTGTGAGAACGATCAATGCTTTTTATCAGGTCTAATTTACGCCCCTTTATCCTCATCACTCTGGGGGCAATGCTAACACTCATCCTGGCGTTCAGTGCCACTGGGGCTTTTGCGCATGTCCGCTGGTTTGTTGACACCAATGTGACTGTCGAAAACTTCGCGGCTTACAGCATCACCGACCCTGAGGTTCTGATCTGGATCGCAATTTCATTCGTGATTGTGGCGGCGTCCATCGTCTTGGACACAAAGCTGCCAAACGTGCGCATCGTCGGCAGCGAAACCCGCCATGATTTCATCGAAATACTGCGTATTTTCACTGGAATGTCGATGCTTCTTACGGCGTATGAGGGGGCGATCGTTGCCCCGCATCTGATCGCCTACGGTGCGTTTGGAACAAAGTTGATCTTCCTTCAGGCCATCGTCGGAATCTTGTTAATCGCCAACCGCTTCGTGCGTCATGCAGCGATCTTGCTGATTATCCTTCATCTTGGACTGACCATTCAATTCGGTGTTCTCGCCGCGTTAGAGTATATCAGCATAGTCGGGATCGCGCTCTTCTTGCTGATTAACAATCTGCCAACGCTTGAGTTGCGCGAACTTTACAAACCGTTCTCGGTGGCGATCATGCGAATTCTCGTTGGGATTTCGCTGATCACACTAGGGTTGGCGGAAAAACTGTTCGGTGCGATCCTCGCTGAAAGCTTCCTTGCTGCGAACTCTTGGAATTTCCTGCCCGCACTCGGCTTTGACTTTTTCACCGATCGTCTGTTTGCGCTGTCCGCCGGGTTTACCGAGGTTATTTTCGGTGTCATCTTGGTTCTTGGCACGACGACACGCCTTAACGTCCTTGCCCTGTCTGTGGTCCTTCTGGCGTCGAATATCCTGTTCATTATCGAAGGAAACAACGAGGCCGCGCTGGTCGAGTTTGTGGGTCACATGCCCATTATCGGCGTAGCACTTGTGCTTCTTCTTTTGGGTGCAGGGCAGCGTTGGAAGTTAAGAAGGATAGTCCCGCAATGGCTGAAAAATATGAACTTGAAAACAATCCGGGTCCCCAGTGATGTCTAAAATTTCTCTACGTTTGCCTTACTTGATCTACCTCAGCATCGCGTCGATCCTGATCGGTGTCCTCCTGGCCCCTTTGTTTCGCGACATCCCTGTTCAGGGAACCGTAATGGATATGATGGAACATGAAATGCAGCACAGGACGCTTGAGATTTCCGCTGTGGGCGCGCCTCAGGTCGCAATCGCGGTCGAGAAAGATCCGATGGACGGATGGAACGTGACGGTGATGACAGACAATTTCAGCTTCACGCCAGATTTGGCGAGCAGCGAAAATGTCGATCATACTGGGCACGCACATCTTTACGTGGACGGCGTCAAAATCGCGCGGCTGTATGGACCTTACTTTCATATCCCTGATTTACCGGTCGGCGATCACGAAATATCCGTGAACCTTAGCAGTAATGATCATTCATATTATTTGGTCGAGGGAGACAAAATTGCGGCGCGTACCACCGTCACGCAAGATGTCATTGAAATAGACCGGGAATAAGTCGGCAGCGCGCATACGCCACAGGTGGCCGGAGCTTAAAGTTATCTTTCTTCCCCCTGCACTGATTGCCGCTTTAGCAAACCACCCATGTCTTTTCCACTCCGCAACCTATGTAAAGACGAAGCCGACCACCTGCACCTGACGTCACCAAAGCCTGCGACCTACCCTAAAGGAGCCAAGAATGAACAAACCTGATTGCGCCCTGACTGTCATCGATATGAACACGTTGGACCGACTTCTGGGTGACCGCGCGCCACATCGGGCCTGTCACAACCTTTACGAAGACGTAGTCAAATGAGCGCGCCGATCCTCATCATGGGGGCAACCTCCGGCATTGGTGCAATCGCGGTGGAGGATGCTGTTGGACGCGGGCTGTGCGTGCGGGCCTTTGCGCGCAGCGCAGACAGCCTTGAAAGCACCGACCTGATCGAGCCGTTCGCTGGCGATGCGCGGTCTGCCGAAGATGTGGCAGCCGCACTGGATGGTACACGTGCAGTGATCTACGCTCTGGGCATCAAGGAACGCCTTGCCATGCTCTGGGAAGAAGAAACATTGTTTTCCGACAGCACACGCGTGTTGCTTGAGGCGATGCAAGCCAGTGGCAACAAGCGCCTTGTGGCTGTTACAGGTTTCGGGGCTGGACGCTCCAAAAGTGCCATGAGTTCGATAGAACGGATCGGTCACCGCGCGATTTTGGGCAGGCCCTATGCCGACAAGGACCGGCAGGAGGCGATGATCGTGGACAGTGACCTCGACTGGACCATCGTGCGGCCGGTCATCCTCACGAACGGGTCTAAATCGCGCGGGCTCAAAATATTGCGAGACCCTTCAACCTGGCGGAATGGTCTGGTCTCCCGGCGCAATGTAGCGGGCTATCTCGTCGATTCCGTGGAGAATGGGCTGGACATCAAAGTGGACGTCGTACTCAGCAGCTGAAAGTCAGTGATTGTCGTTGCTGTCGTCAGGGAACCGCAGCCTAACCATTTCATTTAAGGACCATGACCCAATCAATGCCTGACCTCACCCCAGAGAATGTTCAAGACTATCCGCGACCGCCAGCTTTGGAGCCGGTGCCGCACCGCTTGCGCGTTATGTTGGGCGGCGAAACTGTCGCTGAAACAACGCGCGCTTTGCGGGTTCTTGAGACGCACCATGCGCCCACCTATTACATCCCGCCCGATGACGTCATGGCCGCGTTGATCGCTGTGCGGGGCACGACATTTTGCGAATGGAAGGGGCGCGCTGCGTATTTCGATGTGCAGTCAGGCGATAAAATGGCGGCTCGTGCGGCGTGGAGCTATTCCTCTCCAACCGGGCACTTCAAGGCGCTCACGGGGTATCTATCCTTTTATGCCAGCGCGATGGACGCCTGCTTTGTCGGCGAAGAGCGCGTTATTCCACAGCCCGGCGGCTTCTACGGCGGCTGGGTGACGGCCAACCTGCAAGGCCGCATCAAAGGTGCGCCGGGGACCGAACATTGGTAGGGACAGGGCCAAAAACCGCAATTATCGGTGCCGGGATGGCTGGCCTTACCTGTGCGCAGGAATTGGTGCAGCGCGGCGTGGATGTGGTGGTCTTTGACAAGGGGCGTGGATTGGGCGGCAGGATGGCAACGCGCCGGGCGAACGGCGGTTTTCAATTTGATCACGGTGCCCAGTATCTTACGTCACAAAGCGAGGGGTTCTGCGCGATGCTGACGCGCGCCGAAAGCGCCGGTGCAATGGTGCGCTGGCAGGACGATGATATAGAAGAGGCATATGTGGGTGTCCCCGGCATGACCGGCCTCGCAAAGTACCTTGGACGCGGCCTGAACATTCGAAAAGAGACGCGAGTAGATGCCATAGAGCAAACGAACGGTCGCTGGAAACTGATCTGGGAAACCGGCCATGAGATGTTTGATCGCGTGGTTGTCACAGCACCTGCACCCCAGATCAGCGCGCTATTGCCCGATGGACATTCCTTCAACGCGGCACTTGATCGGGTCAGGATGGACCCTTGTCTGACGCTCATGGTTGGTCTGCCTTCGGGTGCCAAACTGCCGTTCGTTTCCCGCCGCGCCCCAAACAAGGACATATGCTGGATTGTCTGCGACAGTGAAAAACCGCAGCGGCCAAACGCAACCTGCATCGTGGCTCAGGCCAGCACAGACTGGAGCTTGCGGCACCTCGAATTGGAACGGGACGTGTTTGCAAAACTTATGCTCCCGCTGGTGTCCGAGGCTATAGGTGCCGATTTTATAACGGATGCGGCATACGTCTCGGGGCACAAATGGCGCTATGCTTTCGTGTCGCAACCGCTCGGGCAGCCATTCTTGATGAACGCTGAACAGACCCTATTTGCCGGGGGTGACTGGTGTCTTGGCGCGCGGGCCGAGGATGCGTGGTCAAGCGGAGACGCCATCGCACAGAAGATCGTTACCGGCATGTAACAGAGATCGCCTGCGTCACCCCTGAAACAGAGGCGTCTATGTGGCGGAGATTGGAACGGCGGCATCAGACTTCTTGTCGGTCTCGGTCCGGTCACCGGTAAATTCGACCAAAGGCTTCCCTAGAAGTTCCTCTTCCGCTTTGGCAAGGCTGCCCAGCAGGTCCGCGAGGCGGTTCGAAGTATGGGAAGCGTCCGGCTCGGTGCCAAGCGAAAGATCCAGGTGACGGGCCAGATCGGCCAAAGTGGTATGGTGCAGGTCACGGGCCAAAACAAAATGGTCGCTGGCTGTCTCGACCATGTATCCTTGACGAAGCAGCGATTTGATCAGCGCGTCGCGAGTGCCAAGTGGAATGACATCGGCCAGCTGCTGATGTTCGACGGTGCCACCGCCATTTCGCGACTGCTGTATCAGCACTCCAAGCACCGACACGGCAGCTGCCAACGTTCCGGCAGGACTTAGTTGTTCATCGGGGATGGCCTCACGGTCGCGTCGCCAGTCGGGAAGTGAGGCTGCAAAAACGGCTCCAAGAATGAACACGGTCCAGCAGGCATAGGTCCAAATCAGGAATATCGGCACCGCAGACACCGCGCCGTATATGGTTGTATAGGTCGCGGTATTGGTCAGAAACGCCTGAAATCCCCATTTCAGAAGCTCGAACCCAATTCCACCGATAGCACCGCCAATAGCAGCTTCCATAAGCCGCACCGGACGTGCCGGAACGAGCTTGAAAACCGCTGTGAACCCCACAGCCTGGACAATCGCAGCGAAAGGCATTCGAAGCCATTGCGGCAAGGGACCATCACCAGTGCCGCCGGTCAGCTTGTCGAACCAGGCCAAATAGTCGCTCGATAGCGTAAAACTGGCGCCCAAAAGCAACGGACCCAACGTAAGCAATGCCCAAAAAACGAGCATACGGGTCAAGAGCGGGCGCTCCTCCTCTACCCGCCAGATCCTGTTCAGGGTCGCCTCGATCGTTGACAGCAACAAAATAGCCGATAGGGCCAGAGCCACCACACCGACGGCTGTTAAATCGCGGGCATTTGACGTGAACTGACCAATATATTTACGAAGGTCTGCGCCCGTCTCGGGCAGCAGGTTGGAATAGACCAATCCCAGCAACTGTTCCCGGGCTGCGTCGAAAGCGGGAAAGGCAGAGAAAATCGCAAAGGCGATCACCAGTAGCGGGATGATGGCCAGCAGCGTCGAATAGGTCAATGCGCCCACCGACTGTATCATCCCATCCTCGTAAAAGCGGCGCACCGTGAAGATCACGTACCTTCCCGCTGCGGCGACAAGGCCGCCTGAAAAATGTGCTTTAAATTTCTTACTGATGTCCATGATATTAAGAAGTTAACGTAAATAGCTGTGAATTAAAGAGTGTTTGATCAATAACTCCTTGCATGAGGCTTTGATGAAGAGATCTGCTTGAGGTCAAACCTCCCCTTACCCCAAACGGATTCAGCCAGCGCCTACGGTACGTGGAATGCCGAAGGCTTTGCTGGCTTCCGCATATAAAGCAGACTGTGCTACATGCCACTTCGCGAAGTGAGCCTTGGCAATTCGATGCTTTTCGACCGTAAAGCCGAACGCCAAGGGTTTGGTTCACCGGTTCGCGGGAACCATCAGTGTCAAAATCCAGCAAGGCCAAGGTTTGACATTTTCGGTCTTGGTCCAACCTTAACTCGCAGCGCATCGTCAGATCGCCGCTTAAGTCGGAAAGTATCCCTCCCCTGCTGTGCGCTGTGCAAGACTGCAGATCAGTAAACACCGCTTAGGGTGAAACAGGCTGCTCAGCGCACAGAGTCACCCGACACTACCGACAAAGGGCAGGCCCCTTGTGGAATGTCGGGTTGAATCATATGGGTCGACACGTCTCAAACATCGGGCGGGACGCCAGTCGACGATTTGTCCGTCGCCAATGTGGATCGTTCTACGGTTGGATCAACTTTGCGCTTCTCTACGTTTCGCTTGCTGATCATCGCGAAAACCACCCAGATGAGGAGGGTAACAATTGAAAGCCCACCAATCAATATAGTCCAAGTCCATTCCATGAGTTCATCCTTTCTCTTTGTTTCTCGTTGGGGTTAGAACGAACAAAACGGACGCAAGTTCCGGGGCATCCTGTCACAGGGCGCGGGACAGGTTTGGCCACACGTGTCGCATGCGGATAAATCCCTCGGCCTCAGAATGTGGCTGGCCCCACTGCTTTTTAGCGGGGTCTTTGGCTTATCCAAGGATACGGTCGTGAGGCCGACATTCCTCAAGGGGCCTGTCGGTATGGGACTGTCCCAAATCTTGTGCTCTGGCTTGGTAACTTCAGGTATCGGGATTCTGGCGCGTTATGACTGTTGCAGATCGGGATTTCGTGAGCGCGAAACTGTCGGTCGAGGACGGACAGGAAGGGGTTTGGTGTTCCTCTCAGCTGTCGCCCTCGCCCCAATCATGTTACTCTGCTTCTTCGTATAAGCCCAAAGGAACAAAAGTATTTATCTGCCAACCCGCATCAGCGCGGCCTGGGTTCTGGTACCATCTATGTTCATCACCGGGCCGACCTGAACAGCGCTCAACAGGCCCAATCTCGTCATCCATTTACTAAAAACGGCAGGGACGATTCCGATGACATGCTCTGCGCCCAATCCAGCGGCCGTTTCAGCCATTTTCTCCAATAAAAGCCGCTGCAAGTCTGCCCGCCGTGCTGCAAGAACATCTGACGAGATGAACAATCGTGTTGCTTCCCAAATTGTTGGGGTGACGGGCGCCTTGAAGAATAGGACGTCAGACGGAATGGTATCGATCACGCCAAGCTGGGCGTCTCGTATCATGTAACTGTAGTGACCACACCGAGAGGTCGTTGGCGTCAATCTTACCCCTCCAAGAACCTCACCAAACTCGTGAAGCACAATCCATCTCGCTCGTGGCGTATCGTATTGATCGAACTCCATCCCATCGACTTCTGGTAAGTCCCACCCCGCTTGGCTGATAAAAACTTCTTTTCTAGCGCGCAAAAAGTTAATAAAAAGCTCTCCGTGGTTGTGCAGGTTACCGATGGACAAGGTGCTCACGCGGATGTTCCCGCTTGGAGACGCACGCGTCTTTTGTTCAGGTTTCTCCTCCTTCACATTGGCCTCAAGCGCAAGCGGCTCAAGCTCCTCTTGCGGAACCAACTCAGGGAAGATGCTCAACCAACTTCTATTGGTGACAAAATCTCTCTGTATGCTCATCTTTTTAAGTTATACTCGGAGTCCTTGGACACCCGAATTTTGACGGGTTGACGTGGCGGTTGCGACCGATTCAAGTAAGAACATGATCCACCCCGGTTTTCTTTCTCCTGCAGAGCGACGTGAACTTGTGTCGTG
>Ga0307981_1001143_pt1 | contig 24660 bp, 26 predicted proteins | sample OrgLakmetagen987_FD_201849 | JGI IMG/M metagenome (GOLD analysis project Ga0307981, IMG submission 201849) | Saline water microbial communities from Organic Lake, Antarctica - #987 | ecosystem: Environmental > Aquatic > Non-marine Saline and Alkaline > Saline | place: Antarctica: Organic Lake... | reverse complement strand
CCTGTCTAAATCACGCGGCTCCCCGCAAAGGGGCTAAACCGCGAGGGACGCAAAGCAGATCGCAGGGGCCAGCCTATTGCCAACACCCTGTCTGTTGCGTTTGGCCCCACGCGTGATTTTGGGAACATCGGCGGCCTTTTCTCTCAGCAATAATAAGACCGTCACGGTCAAAGGGCTGATCTGCTCACGCGGCAGAAGGCATCGCTTGGGGGATAGATGGGCGTTTGCGCCGAGAAAGTCAACCGTAGTGGTCTGCTAAAGGTCAGGCGGACGACTGCGCCCCAGCATAATGGGCAACATCGCGCTGAGCACAAAGATCCGCATCATGTGGCAGGCGGCAACGAATCCCGGCACCACACCCAGCACAGCCCCCAAGGCAATCATCGTCTCGAATCCTCCGGGCGCAAAGGCGACCAGAATATGTGCCAACGGCACCCCAAGCACCACAGCCACCGGCACCGCCGCGATAATCGCCAGCGCCACTGCAACGCCAGTGACCGCCAGCCCTGCCGCAAGACCACTGGCAAGATCGCGCGTGCTGACGCCGGAAAACCGTGTTCCGATCAGGGATCCGAGCACCAAAAACGCCGGCAGGACCAACCATAACGGCAACACGCCCGGTGCCAGTTCTGTCAGATTGCCAAGCGCAGACACCAGCATCGGTCCGATCAACATCGGTGCCGGCACGTTAAAACGCCCCAAGATCATCCCCGAGCTGACACCCAAAACCAACATCACGAAGGTAAGCCCCGCCCCCATCAACACACCTTGCGGCACGACAGAGCCGCCCAACTCCACGCCCATGGCCAACGCAACAAAGGGGACCACAAGCGTCAGCGACAGCAACCGCACCGATTGGGTGGTCGAGACGCGCACGACATCCTCACCTGCCTCTGCCGCGATGGCCAAGACAAAGCTCAGATGCCCCGGTGCCGCAGCCAAAAGCGCGGATCGCCCGCTGAACCCGAAAAACCGGACCAACATCCATCGGCTTACCACCAGCATGACCCAGATCATCACCACAACGACGACAAAGGCCAGCGGCCAGCGGATCATCGTATCAAGCGCGCTGCGGTCAAACCCCGCGCCCACAGCCAGACCGATGACGACAAAGCAGATGTTGCGCACGGGCAGCGACACCCCCATGCGCAGCCCGCCAAGCCCGGCCAGCGACACCAGCACCGCAGGCCCGATCAGCAAATAAACCGGCGCACCCAACGCCCACCCAAGGGCTGCGCCAATGGTGCCAACTGCAAGGGTCAGCGCAGTGGTGATCAGATCATCAGGGGGTCTGGGCCAATTCATAACCTATGCCTAACAGCACTGTAAGGCAGCCGCCAGAAGGGCCACTTGCGTATCCCGCACCAAATCGGCATGGGTCGTTCACTGCAATTTCAAAAGGCTTTGATCGATGGACAATCTGCGCGGCGCTGTAATCATGGTCTTGGCCATGCTGGGTTTTGCCATCGAGGATATGTTCATCAAGCTTTTGGGCACCGATATCCCAATCGGACAGATTCTTTTCGTTCTGGGCGTTGGCGGGACCGTCTGTTTCGGTATCTTGATGCTGTTAAAAGGGCAGCCGCTGTTTGAACGCGCCATGCTGACCCGCCCCATCTTGCTGCGTGCTTTGGGCGAGATTGTCGGCACTTTGGGTTTTGTCTCGGCCATTGTGCTGACGCCCATTTCCTCTGCCTCTGCGATTTTGCAGGCTACGCCATTGGTGGTGACCTGTGGCGCAGCCCTCTTTCTGGGCGATCCTGTCGGGTGGCGGCGGTGGAGCGCGATTCTTGTGGGCCTATGCGGCGTGATCTTGATCATCCGTCCTGGCATGGAAAGCTTTCAGGCGCTGTCCTTGCTGGCCGTTTTCGCGGTTTTCGGGCTGTCTTTGCGGGATCTGGCCACACGGCGTGTGCCTAGATCTACCTCAAGCTTCCAACTGTCGTTTCTGGCATTCGTCGCCATCATTCCCACCAGCTTGACGTACATGCTGTTTACCGGAAAGTTCTTTGTCCCCATGACCGGTCTGCAATCTGTCTATATGGGCTCGGCACTGGCCATTGGCATGGTCGCGTATTACGGAATCGTCGCGGCCATGCGCATCGGCGAGATCAGCTTTGTCACGCCGTTTCGCTACACAAGGCTGTTGTTTGCAATGGTTGTGGGAATCACCGTCTTTGGCGAAAGGCCGGACCTGTTGACCTACGTGGGTGCCACCATCATTGTCGCCTCCGGCATATATACCGTGTGGCGAGAGCGCAAAGTCAAAGACATCGCCTGAACACTTCCCATCCGGCTCCTATCGGGCTAAAATCCCGCGCAATTATAATCTCCCAAAGGATCTCTCCTTATGAGCACCATCATCGATATCCATGCCCGCGAAATTCTTGACAGCCGGGGCAACCCGACGGTCGAGGTTGATGTAACGTTGGAGGACGGCACCATGGGCCGCGCCGCTGTGCCATCTGGGGCATCGACCGGAGCTTACGAGGCCGTCGAGCGCCGCGACGGCGACATGTCACGTTACATGGGCAAGGGCGTGCTGGACGCCTGCGAAGCTGTGAACGGTGAAATCACCGATGCGCTGGTGGGTATTGATGCAACAGAACAGGTCGAGATCGACGGAACGATGATCGAACTGGACGGCACCGCCAACAAGGAACGTCTGGGCGCAAATGCGATCTTGGGCGTCTCCCTTGCCGTCGCCAAAGCGGCTGCGGATTTCTGTTCGCAACCGCTGTTTCGCTACGTCGGCGGCACCTCTGCGCGCATGTTGCCGGTCCCGATGATGAACATCATCAACGGCGGCGAACATGCGGACAACCCCATCGACATCCAGGAATTCATGATCATGCCCGTGGCCGCCGAAAACATTCGCGACGCGGTACGCATGGGCTCCGAGGTTTTTCACACCCTGAAAAAAGAGCTGTCGGCCGCTGGCCTTTCCACCGGTATCGGTGACGAGGGCGGCTTTGCCCCCAACATCAGCTCCACCCGTGATGCACTTGATTTCATTTTGAAATCCATCGAAAAAGCAGGCTACAAACCGGGCGAGGAAATCTATCTGGCCCTCGATTGTGCTGCGACAGAATATTACAAGGACGGCGCTTATGTGTTTTCTGGTGAAGGAAAAACCCTAAGCAGTGCCGAGAATGTCGACTACCTTGCAGCCTTGTGCGCAGATTATCCCATCATCTCGATCGAAGACGGCATGTCTGAGGACGACTGGGATGGCTGGAAGCTGCTGACCGACCGTCTGGGCGACAAGATCCAACTGGTTGGCGACGACCTGTTCGTGACCAACCCTGACCGTCTGGCCGAAGGTATCAAACGCGGATCGGCAAATTCGATGCTGGTAAAGGTCAATCAGATCGGCACTCTGTCCGAAACACTTAAAGCCGTCGATATGGCGCACCGTGCGGGCTATACAAACGTCATGTCCCACCGCTCGGGCGAGACCGAGGATGCCACGATTGCTGACCTCGCCGTTGCCACAAACTGCGGCCAGATCAAGACCGGGTCGCTGGCCCGCTCTGACCGGTTGGCAAAGTACAACCAGTTGATCCGCATCGAAGAAGCGCTTGGGATCACCGCCGAATATGCCGGTCGGTCGATCCTGAAGGGCTGAAATTGGGGCGCGGGCCTGGGTTTGGTCCGCGCCACATTCGAGACAAAAGGGATTTGCCGTGACTGCTGATGAAATGATCGCGCATCTGGGGCTGAAGCCACATCCTGAAGGTGGGTTTTACCGCCAGACATGGATCGCCGAAAACCAAGGCCGCGCCACCGGAACATGCATCTATTTTCTGTTGAAACAAGGTGAAAGCAGCCATTGGCACAAGGTCGATGCCACCGAGATATGGCTATACCACGCAGGTGCACCCTTGATTTTGTCGCTGGCCGCCGACGACTCAGGACCTGCCACAGATCACATGCTCACCCCCGATCTGACCCATGGGCAACCGCAAATCATCGTGCCGGAAAACCACTGGCAAGCGGCGCGCACGACGGGGGACTTCACGCTTGTCAGCTGTACCGTCTCGCCGGGTTTCAACTTTGAGGGCTTTACGCTTGCCCAGCAAGATTTTGATATCCCGCGTTAATCGAGCAAAGGCATACTGACCGTTCCGCCGCCTACCGCTGCGCGCACCCCCGTTGTGCTGCGACAAGACGTGGGCAGCCCTCGCGCCACCCGCACGGCAAGATAGCCAAAAGCCTGCGCTTCCAGCATGTCACCGTCCAGCCCGATGTCTTCAATCGGAGCGACAGGGCAATCCAGACTGACAGAGAGCATTTCCATCAAGACAGGGTTGCGCCGCCCGCCGCCCGTGACCAGCACGCGGTCCGGCAGACGCGGACAATGCGCCATCGCCTCCGCCACTCCGGCGGCGCACATGGCCGTCAGGGTTGCCGCAGCGTCGGCGTTCGACAACTCGCCAACAAGGGCGATCATCTCGGAAAAATCGTTCCGGTCCAGTGATTTGGGTGGCATTCTTGCAAAATACGGCTCGGCCAAGAACAACTCAAGCGCGCCGGTTTCTACGGTGCCTTTTGACGCAACCGCACCGTCCTTGTCATAAGCCAGCCCTAAACGAGCCTGCATCAAATCATTGATCGGCGCATTGGCAGGGCCCGTGTCAAACGCCAGCAAAGCGCCATCCGCCTCGGGGCGCAAAATGGCCGGATCAACCCACGTCAGGTTCCCAACACCGCCCAGATTCAAAAACGCGACCGGCCCGGTCAGCCCGGCATAGCGTGCGCAGGCGTGGTGGAAAAACGGGGCCAAAGGGGCACCCTCGCCGCCCAGTTCCACGTCTGCGCTGCGAAAATCCCAAACCACCGGCAGCGCCAACGCATCAGCCAATGCCGCACCATCCCCAACCTGAAGGGTTCCTTGAATACGCGGCGCATGGGCCAAGGTCTGACCGTGAAAGCCGATCACATCCACATCCGTGAAATCGCGCAAAACCTCGAGATGTGCAGCCTCGACAACCTTAGTCGCGGCCTGCACTTGGGGGCCCGACCATTTCCCGAAACCGGCGGCGATCACCTTACGCTCCGCAGCGCTGTATTCGCGGTAGCCCGATGGACCAAAACCGATAATATCATGGCCATCTGTATCAACCACCGCCACGTCGACCCCGTCCAGCGAGGTCCCACTCATGGCACCCGCAGCCCTGAGGACGCCTGTTTTCGCAATCCGATTTCTATAGGGCCTATTCATGGCCTTTTCCTTTGTCTGCCCAGCACATATAGAGTGCACCACCACCCAACCGAAGGGCAAGTGCCATGACATATCATCCGAAATCAGAATTCATCCGCATCATGATGGAACGCGGCTTTGTCGCCGATTGCACGGACTATCAAGGCCTTGACGAGGCTTTGATGAAAGGTGCGCAACCGGGCTATATCGGATTTGACGCGACAGCCAAGTCCTTGCATGTGGGTTCGCTGATCCAGATCATGATGCTGCGCTGGCTGCAAAAGACCGGCGGCAAGCCGATCACCCTGATGGGCGGTGGCACGACCAAGGTGGGCGATCCCAGCTTTCGGGCCGATGAACGCCCCCTGCTGACACCCGCGCAGATCGACGACAACATCACCGGTATTAAAAAAGTGTTCAGCGCTTACCTGACCTATGGCGACGGTGCGTCGGATGCGCAGATGATCAACAACGCCGAATGGCTGGACGGCTTGAACTACCTTGATTTCCTGCGCGACATCGGGCGGCATTTTTCGATCAACCGGATGCTGTCCTTTGAAAGCGTCAAGTCTCGGCTGGACCGCGAACAGTCGCTGTCGTTTCTTGAGTTCAACTACATGATCCTGCAAGCCTATGACTTCATGGAGCTTTACCGCCGCCATGGCTGCATCCTGCAAATGGGCGGATCGGATCAATGGGGCAATATCGTCAACGGGATCGACCTGACGCGCCGCGTGATTGACGGCGAAGTCTACGGGCTGACAACGCCGTTGCTGACCACGTCCGACGGCAAGAAAATGGGGAAATCGCAGTCCGGTGCCATCTGGCTGAACCCCGACATGCTAAGCCCTTACGAGTTTTGGCAATTCTGGCGCAACACGACAGATGCCGACGTGGGCCGGTTTCTCAAGCTTTATACCGAACTTCCGGTCGATGAATGCGACCGTCTGGGCGCGCTGGAAGGCTCAGAGATCAACGAGGCCAAGGTCATCCTTGCCAACGAGGTGACAGGCCTGCTGCACGGGGCTGAGGCCGCCAAAGCCGCCGAAGCAACCGCACGCGAAGTGTTCGAAAAAGGCGGTGTGGGGGATGACCTGCCCACGCTGACGCTCAGCGTTGCGGATCTGGGTGATGGCATGTCCATCGTGCAAATGATCGTGAAAGCGGGCCTTGCTGGGTCCGGAAAAGAGGCCAAGCGCCTGATCTCAGAGAACGGCGCACGGCTGAATGATGCGCCGCTTACGGATGCGGGCATGATGATTGACGCGGCGGGATTGGCGTCGCCGATCAAGCTGAGCGCGGGCAAAAAGCGTCATGCTCTGGTGCAGTTGGGGTAAACAAACATCGGGGGCGGGTCGCCCTGCCCCCGATAGTTTGATCATCAATTCTCGGCTTTTTCCTCAAGCACCAGCCACTCCGCCTCGGCATCTTGCAGCTTCTCGTTCCGCTCGATCAACGCATCTGTGGCTTTCTGGAATTTCACCGGATTATCCGTATAAAGCGCGGGATCACTCATCAACTCTTCCAGCTTGGCAATCTCGGCCTCAAGACGCGCGATCTCGGCGGGCAAGGCCTCAAGCCGGTGTTTCTCGGTGAAGCTCAGCCCCGTTTGCGCGGTGGCTTTGGGCTTGTCGCTCTTGGCCCCCGGTTTGGCCTTTGCCACAACGCTTTGATCAAAGTCATCCTGCTGGCGCTGTTCAAGGTAGTCGGTCCAACCGCCGGCATATACCGTGGCCTTGCCGTCGCCTTCCATCGCGATGGTGGTAGCGGCAACGCGGTCAAGGAAGTCGCGGTCGTGGCTGACCAGCAGCACGGTGCCGTCATAGGTCGACAGCAATTCCTGCATCAAATCAAGGGTTTCAACATCCAGATCGTTGGTCGGTTCATCAAGCACCAGCATGTTGCTGGACCGCGCCATAATCTTGGCCAGCAGCAAACGCGCCTTTTCGCCCCCGGACAGCGACCGCACAGGCGCGCGCGCCTGAGCTTCGTCGAACAGGAACTCTTTCAGATAACCGACCACATGTTTCGGCATGCCGCGCACCAGAATCTGGTCTGCCTTGCCTGACACCCGCATCTCCGGGTCGCCGGTCAGGCTGTCCCAGAGCGACATGTCGCCGTCAAGCTGCGCGCGGGCCTGATCGAACAGCGCAATCTCAAGGTTGGTGCCCAGCTTGATCACGCCGCTGTCGGGCTCTTCCTTGCCGATCAGCATGTTCAACAGCGTGGTCTTGCCCACACCGTTCGGCCCGACCAGCGCAATCCTGTCACCGCGCTGGATGGTGATATCAAACGGGCGCAGAATTGACTTGTCGCCAAAGGCTTTGGTAATACCGATTGCCTCGACCACCTTGCGGCCAGACTTTGGCCCGGCCTCAAGCGCCATCGCCGCTGTGCCCTGCCGCGTGATCTGGCTGGCGCGTTCGGCGCGCAAATCCTGCAAGGCCCGCACGCGGCCCTGGTTGCGCTTGCGCCGCGCCGAGATGCCTTCAACAGCCCAGCGTGCCTCGGCCTTGATCTTGCGATTGAGCTTGTGGCGCTGCGTGTCCTCTTCTTCCCACATCTGATCGCGCCACGCCTCGAACCCGCCAAAGCCGATCTCTTGCCGGCGGGTCACACCGCGGTCGATCCAGAGGGTCGCACGGGTCAGTTCGCGCAGGAACGCCCTATCGTGGGAGATAATCACAAAAGCGGCGCGCGTGGTTTTCAGCTCGTCTTCCAACCAGCGGATCGCTTCGATGTCCAGGTGGTTCGTAGGCTCGTCGAGCAGCATCAGTTCCGGCTCTGACGCCATGAGGCGCGCCAAGGCAGCGCGACGACGTTCACCGCCGCTTGCCGTGCTTACAGGGCGCGCAGGATCAAACTTCAGCCCCTCGCCCGCGCGCTCAACCTTATACATCTCGGAGGCGTCGAGCCCGTGGGACGCAAAGTCACCCAGCGTCTCAAACCCGCTCAAATCGGGATCCTGCTCCATATAGCCAACAGATACGCCGGGGCCAACGATGACCTCGCCGCTGTCTGATTCAACAAATCCCGCCATGACCTTCATCAGCGTGGATTTACCCGAGCCGTTGCGCCCGACCAAAGCCAGCCGGTCGCCCGGTTGAACGACCAAAGACATATCTTCGAATACGGGATCTCCGCCGAAAGTCAGCGTAATCTCGTTCACTTGTAAGAGGGGTGCGCGTGCCATGACAGCCAGCTATCTCTGCGCCGCGTCGGGGTCAATGACCCCTCCTTCCAAATGGTCCAAAATCCTCGGCCTATGGCATAAAATTCGTCAAGCGAGCCTGCGCAAAAGACGCTTGCGGTTTTCCGGAACGGCATCGATCTCAAGCCCGGTGAAAACATGCAGGGTATTCATCTGCCTGTCGATGACCGCATGATCGCTGACCCATCCCCCCATCAGCAAATACGTCCGCAACAAGGGTGGCATGTGCTGCATTGCCGTTTTTAAATCCAGCGGTTTGGAAGCGTAATCTGCGAATCGCACGGCCTCGGCTGCGGTTTCGGCGGGTTGCCATCTTACGGGGGCCAGATGGCGGGCCTGCAACAGCGCGAAGGCATCCAGATAGGGCCGCACATCTACACCCGCGAAAGACGTGCAGCCGAATAAAAAGCGGATGCCGTGCGAATCGACGAATTGCGTCATGGCACCCCATGCAATGCGCACAACGTCAGGGTCCGAGATGTCAGGGTGGACGCAAAACCGACCCAGCTCCATCATCGGCCCGTCAAAAGCCGCCAGCCGGTGCAGATCATAAAACTGCGCGGCATAGCTTTTACGGACCGCCGTTCCGTCAAACACTTTTGTCCGGAAGCAACACACAAGCCGGTCGCTGTCGCTGTCACGCACAAGCACATGGTCCTGACAAGAATCGTACGCGTCTATGTCTTGAGGGCATCTCAGCCCGAACGCCACGGCTCTGAGCGACTGCGCGGCCTGAATATCTTGCGAAGAATTTGCAGTGTAAACCCGATACCGGCCACGGATCAGGCCGAGAGGGTCATGGTGTGCGTCTACGGTCATTTCCGCACGCTCAGAGGCCTGAGGCCTAGCCGCCCAGACCTGCCGGGCCAATTCCGCCGATGTTGCCCAAAAGCTGACGGATGAATGATTTGTCGCTTACCGCCGAGCTTGTCACGCGACGCTCAAGCGTAATGACATTTCCACGCTCAAGCCCGAAGCGTTCGACGTTCTCCACCACACCATTTGCACTAAAGCTGATGGCCACAACTTCGCGCTCGACTTCCTTGGGTCTCAGAAAGCCGATCGCTTTGCGCCGCGAGCGCACATAGTAATAGCCAGAATTTGTCAGCAACCCCGCAGACGCAGGCACGCCAACCGTCGATGCAATCGTATCGCGGGTGTCCTGTCCAATGGTGATTTGATCAAGGTCTTCCTGTGGCGGGATATAACCATGGTTTTTGTACTGCGGCGCACAGGCCCCAAGCATAAGACCTGCACTCACAATAGTGGCGGTCAGCAGCGTCTTTTTCACATGGCGATCTTTACGCATTCTTGGTGCCCTCTTGCCCTTGGGGATCATGGCTTTTATCTCGCATACACTAAGCATGCCCTATGGTTCAAGAAACGAAAGCACAACATCATGTCTCTCACGCCCCCAACTTCTACTGCATTGCGCGTTGCAGAGCTGCCTCAAAACGCTGATACGCCTTTCTCACTGCGCCCTGATGCCGATACCCTGCGCCAGATCGCAGACGAACTGGGGCTGACATCTTTGAAGAAATTGGCCTTCGAGGGCAAATTGACCGCCCTTGGCAAGACCGATTGGCAACTTGATGCCCGCCTTGGGGCCACCGTTGTCCAGCCCTGTGTCGTCACGCTTGAGCCCGTGATGACGCGTATCGACACCGATATCACCCGCCTGTTTATCAAAGATTACAGTGAACCAGACGAACCCGAGGCGGAAATGCCCGAAGATGACAGGTCTGAGCTTTTGACGGCTTGGATCGACCCGGCCGCCGTGATGGTCGAAGCCCTGGCGCTTGAGGTGCCGGAATACCCGCGCGCAGCCAACGCTGAACTGGGACAGGCGGTCTATACAAAGCCTGGCGATGCACCGATGACCGACGAAGACGCACGCCCGTTTGCCGGGCTCGCGGACCTGCGCAAAACCCTTGAAGACGACAAAGAATGACACAGCCGCCAACTTGGGTGCAAATCGGGGTTGCGCTGGCGCAGTTTCGCAGTATTTTGCGCCCTTCACCCCAATTAAGGTTGGACATCGGATAGGCTTAGGCCTAAACGCACGTCACGCCCAAACCGGGAGTTGATCTGAAACACGGTCGTCTTTGGCTCTAAGCCGCTGAACGACCCCGAAGGCAAAGGCACCAGACATGGCTGTCCAACAGAATAAAGTATCCAAGTCGCGTCGCAACAACCGTCGCGCACACGATTCGCTGACCGCTGCGAACCCAAACGAATGTCCAAACTGTGGTGAGCTTAAGCGCCCACACCACATTTGTTCCGCTTGCGGTCACTACGATGACAATCAAGTCATCGCTCAGGCAGAAGAAATCGACCTCGACGAAGACGCAGCGTAAGCTGTTACTGTCAATCGCAGTTCATAAGAGGCTTCGCACCCGATGACGGTCACGTCCGATCAGGCTAAAGCGAATGCCCCGCGCACCCTCATCTCAGTTGATGCGATGGGGGGCGATCAGGGCCCGGCAATCGTTGTTGCCGGGTGTTCTGCGTCTGCATTAAAGAATCCCAACATCAGCTTTGTGCTGCATGGCCCCGCTGAGACCTTGGAAGCTTTGGTCGCGAAGCGACCTGAGCTGAAGGGCCGCTGCATTGTGCGTGATGCGCAAGGCGTGGTGACGATGGATGACAAGCCCAGCAACGTCGTGCGCAACGGCAAGGACACGTCCATGTGGTCTGCCATCGAATCTGTGCGCAGCGGCGAGGCATCGGTGGCGGTCAGCTGCGGCAACACCGGTGCGCTGATGGCGTTGTCGATGATCCGTCTGAAAAAGCTCCCCGGCGTGAACCGCCCCGCGATTGCGGTGCTCTATCCGTCGACAAACCCGCAAGGGTTCAATGTCATGCTGGATGTCGGCGCTGACGTGCGTGCCGATGCCGACGATCTGTTGCGTTTTGCTTTGATGGGCAATTCCTATGCACGCAACGGTATGGATATCGCGCGTCCCCGGGTTGGCCTGTTGAATGTTGGCACCGAAGAACACAAAGGCCGCACCGAGCTGAAAGAAGCTTACGAGCTGATTCGCGATGCGGCCGACGACGCTGAATGTGACTTTGTCGGTTTCGTCGAGGGCGGTGACATATCCGGCAATGTCGCCGATGTGATCGTCACCGACGGATTTACCGGCAACATTGCGATTAAAACCGGCGAAGGTACCGCCACGCTGATCGGCAATGGCCTGCGCGAGGCGTTCAAACACTCCATCTGGTCTCGGGCGGCGTCGCTGTTGGCCTACGGCTCCTTGCGCCGCGTCAGCAAACGGTTTGATCCGCGCCGCGTAAATGGCGGTGTATTCTTGGGGCTGAATGGCACTGTCGTGAAATCGCATGGTGCTGCGGATGCAACAGGCGTATCATCTGCAATCAAGCTGGCCGCGCGTCTGGCTGAAAGTGAATTTACCAACCGGCTAGCCGCACGCGTTGCTTCCGCCAAGCCGGTGAAAGAGACCGACGAATGACTTTGCGATCTGTGATCATCGGGGTGGGCCACTTCCTGCCAGAGCGTGTTGTTGAAAACGCTGAGTTCGAGGGTAAAATCGACACCGATGATGCTTGGATCCGGTCCCGTTCAGGGATCGAGCGGCGTCATTTTGTGAGCGACGGTGAAACCACCTCGACCATGGCAACGGCAGCAGCGCTTGCCGCACTCAATGACGCTGGTAAAGTCGCCAGTGACATTGATGCGATCATTCTTGCCACCTCGACCGCCGATCTGACCTTCCCGTCTGCCGCGACGATGGTTCAGGCACAACTTGGCATGGAAACCGGATTTGCATTTGATGTTCAAGCGGTCTGTGCGGGTTTCATTTTTGCGCTTTCAAACGCCAATGCGCTGATTCTTTCGGGTCAGGCCAAACGCGTCATGGTCATCGGAGCCGAGACGTTCTCGAAGATCATGGACTGGACAGATCGCAGCACGAGTGTGCTGTTTGGCGACGGTGCCGGCGCGTTATTGCTGGAAGCCCAGGAAGGGCAAGGCACCCCTGCCGACCGTGGCATCCTGTCGACAGACCTGCACTCCGACGGGCGTTACCGTGATCTGCTTTATGTCGATGGCGGCGTCAGCACTGGTACAACCGGTTACCTGCGGATGCAAGGAAATCAGGTTTTTCGCCATGCAGTTGAAAAGCTCGCTGCGACGGCAACCACCGCGATGGAGCGTGCAGGCGTGACTGCCGAAGACATCGACTGGGTTGTGCCGCATCAGGCAAATATCCGTATTATTCAAGGCACTGCCAAGAAACTGAACCTGCCGATGGAGCAAGTCGTCGTCACCGTTCAGGATCACGGCAACACGTCCGCCGCCTCCATTCCGCTGGCTTTATCAGTGGGCAAACAGCGCGGCCAGATCAAGCAAGGCGACCTTTTAGTGACCGAAGCTATTGGCGGCGGCCTGGCATGGGGTGCCGTGGTCTTGCGGTGGTAAACTGGCTTTTGGCCGCGCAAACAGAGCCTTACAGCCCATAGTCGTTGACAGCCCAAAACAACCCAGCCTATGGTGATCAAAATATACGAGGGATGTGATGGCTGACAAAACGTTGACCCGGATGGACCTTAGCGAAGCTGTGTTTCGCGAAGTAGGCCTTTCCCGAAATGAAAGTGCTCAGCTTGTAGAAGCGGTCCTTGAGCATATGTCTGACGCCTTGGTTAAAGGCGAACAGGTGAAAATTTCGTCTTTCGGGACGTTTTCTGTCCGCGACAAATCTGCGCGCGTCGGTCGCAATCCCAAGACGGGCGAAGAAGTGCCGATCAATCCGCGTCGCGTCCTGACGTTCCGCCCTTCGCATCTGATGAAGGACCGGGTTGCAGACGGGAACAAGCGTTGATCTGATGCCCAAGTCTCCGGACGCATTCCGCACAATCTCAGAGGTGGCCGACTGGCTCGGCATTCAAGCACATGTTCTGCGGTTCTGGGAAAGCAAATTTACACAAGTCAAACCGATCAAACGTGCGGGTGGCAGACGGTACTACCGCCCCGCTGATATGCTGCTTCTTGGCGGCATCAAACGCATGCTGCACGACGATGGGCTGACCATCAAAGGCGTTCAGAAGGTTTTGCGTGAAGAAGGCATGAACCACGTCTCTGCCCTCTCTGCCCCTTTGGATGAACTGACCCAGGCAGATTTTGCCGATGACGGTCCTGAACCAATTGATATGGTCGCTGCCGAGCCGGAACAGCGCAAGAGCGTCGTGTTGCCGTTCGAAGCAGGCCGATCCCCCCTTCAAGAGGCCGAAGACGCTCAATCCACCTCAGAACCCGTGCCGGAGCGTGCCGTGACAAAGGATGAACCGGAACAGGTTGCCGCCTCGGCCGAGATGGCACCGGAAGAACCAGATCAGCCAGTACCGGCCGCAGACCCTCCGGTCGATCCCGAAAGTACGCCCATCGACGACACGCCAGACGTGGAAAACCCCAAGCCTGATGACATGAAAAGCGCGGTGCCTCCGCCTCAAGACAAACCGGTCATCGCACAGAATTCGGTACCCGAAACTTCTGAAGTCTCGCCGACACCTCAGGATGTACCAGCGCAACCTGAACCGATCGATGCGGCAACTGAAGAAAGCACGGCAAAGGAAGACGATCCAAGCGATGAGCTGCCAGCCTTCTTGCGCCAACCACTTTCGGACCAGCAGCCTGAAGAGACACAGACCGAAGCGCCCGCTGATGAAGTCTCTGCGCCCAAACCACGCATTATCGACGTTCCAACACATATCGACGAGGCAGCCATCCCCGCGGCCCCAGGCGTACTGTCAGCGGCCCTGAATGCCCGGTCTTGCACGCCTACCACGGCCAAAGACTTGGCCCCTCTTCTGTCAAGACTTGCAGCGCTACGCGATTCAATGTCCTCCGTTCGCAAACCTGCGGCAAAAGACTGACGCACCATGCGCTTTGCGGCAATTCACCCTTGCGCACCGGTAATTATCAGGTATGAAACGCGTCATGTCGGGCTATGGCGCAGCCTGGTAGCGCGTCCGTCTGGGGGACGGAAGGTCGCAGGTTCGAGTCCTGCTAGCCCGACCAACCGACATAAAACAAACGCCCGCGCCTGTAACGGTGCGGGTGTTTGCATTTGAAAGGTCCGGATATGGGCGGTGTGATCCCAAACCAGCAAATCAGCGATATGATCAGCGCGGGCCAGATCAACGGCACCCTGCCTGTTGATCCCGCCCAGATCCAGCCCGCCAGCCTTGATATGCGCCTCGGGACAGTCGCCTACCGTGTCCGTGCGTCCTTCCTTGCCGGTCACGGGGCGAAAGTCGCTGATCGGTTAAGCGAATTTGAAATGCACCGGGTTGATCTAACCAACGGTGCCGTGCTGGAAAAAGGCTGCGTTTATGTCGTGCCTTTGATGGAAAGCCTGGCCCTGCCCGCTGACATTTCAGCCGTCGCCAATGCCAAAAGCTCGACCGGACGGCTTGATCTGCTCACCCGCACAATCACCGATGGCGGCACAGAGTTTGACCGTGTCGGTCCCGGCTATGCGGGCCCGCTTTACGCTGAAATCTGCCCCCGTTCGTTTTCGGTCCTCGTACGCCCCGGCATGCGCCTGAACCAGATTCGTTTTTCAACAGGCAACGCCTCGCTGAACGATGATGCGTTGCGCAGTCTGCACGCGCAAACCCCGCTGGTAGATGGCGTCGCTGTCATCGATGACGGCTTGGGGTTTTCCGTCGATCTGCGCCTGCCCGATACCACCTTGGTGGGCTACCGCGCCAAACCGCACACAGGTGTGATCGATCTGGACAAGATCGGATACTACGCCACTGCCGACTATTGGGAAGAAGTTCACAGCGATAATGGCCAGATCATCCTTGATCCGGGTGCATTTTACATCCTTGTCAGCCGCGAAGCCGTGACGATCCCCCCCGAGTATGCCGCCGAAATGGCACCCTACCTTGCAATGGTCGGCGAATTCCGCGTGCACTACGCAGGTTTCTTCGATCCGGGTTTTGGCTTTGCTGACGCAGGTGGCGCAGGGTCGCGCGGTGTGCTTGAAGTACGCTGCCACGAGGCTCCATTCGTGCTCGAGCACGGACAGGTCGTGGGCAGGCTTGTGTATGAAAAAATGGCCAAAGTGCCGACACAGCTTTACGGCACGGGCATCGCTTCAAACTACCAAGGCCAAGGGTTGAAGCTCAGTAAACACTTCCGCGCACCCAGCTAAGCAGCTTCTCTGGCTCGGAAATATCCCGGGGGACGCCCCTTTTGGGGCGGGGGGCAGCGCCCCCTAGACCCTAGAAACGTCCCAGACGCCGCATGTTCTTGAGCATCTGGCGCGACTGCTTGCCTTGTTCTCGGCCTGCATGCTCGCGGCGTGCATCTTCTTCGGGTGACACGTCGGCCTGGTTGCCAGTGCCCCGCTTGCCCTTCCCGATCTTCGAGGCCTGATCGAAACCAAAGTTCACACCCCGGTTGATCGCTTGCCCCATGACCCGGCGGATAATCATATTCATAATCTGGTTCATTCTTCGACCTCGTTTTTGCGCGCGAAAATTCTACTCTCCGCATCAATATAAGGATTATCATGGCATTTTTCAGGCCAGACGGCCAATTAATCCTCAAAAAGCTCGCTTTGACCTGCCACGTTGTCAAGGTCAACCTCGTCCTCATCCTCTCCCATCATGGGAAGTGCTCCGAACGCGGGACGGCTTTCAAGCAATCCAGCCGACCGCAGTTCTTTCAGGCCCGGCAGATCCCGCGGGCTTTCCAGACCGAAATGCGCCAGAAACCCTTGGGTTACAACGAAAGTAACGGGCCGGCCCGGCGTTAGCTTGCGCCGCCCAAAGCGTATCCAGTCAAGCTCTAGCAACTGGTCCAACGTGCCGCGAGACACGGAAACACCGCGAATTTCCTCGATCTCGGCACGGGTTGCTGGCTGGTGATAGGCGATGATCGCCAGGGTCTCGATTGCTGCACGCGACAATTTGCGCGTCTCAACCGTTTCCTTTTGCATCAGATAGCCCAGATCGACCGCCGTGCGCAGGGCATAGGCATCGCCCACACGAACCACTTGTACGCCGCGCCCCTCATAGCGTTTGCGCAGATAGACCATGGCCTCGGCCGCGTCGCAGCCATGGGGCAGCCGCGCCTCGATCTCGCGAAGGGTTATCGGTTCGGATACAGCAAAAAGGATCGCCTCCAGCATGCGCTCCTGCTCGGCCAAAGGCGGTGCTTCAAACAGGCTTTCCTCTTTGATATCATCAGCGTCACTCACGAGGGCTGGTCCTTTTTCGCATTTGGATCGGGGCAAAGCTTGTCGATTGCCGTATTTCAAGATGGCCCTCTTTAACCAACTCCAGCGATGCTGCAAACGTGGATGCCGTAGCAGAGCGGTACATGACCGGATCCTCGCTCCATCCCTCTGGCAGATAGCTGGTCAAATCACCCCACTCGCCCGCATAGCCAATAAGTCCGCGCATCCGCTCCAGCGCCTGTTCCATCGTGAACACCTTTTCGCGGTCCATCACAAAGGGGCGGAAATCGTCACGGGTTCTGATCCGCGCATAGCCTTGCATCAGATCCAGCAGTGTCGCGGTATAAGTGACCTTGCGCGTGCGCTGTACCTCAAGGGTTTGACCCCGCGCAAAAAAATCCCGACCCAGCTGGTCACGCGCCATCAGCCGCGCCGCAACCTCGCGCATCGCCTGCAAACGCTCCAACTGGAACGCCAGATGGGCGGCCAGTTCCTCGCCCGAAGGGCCATCTTCCGTAGGATCCGGTGGCAACAGTAGGCGCGATTTCAGAAAGGCCAGCCAAGCGGCCATCACCAGATAATCCGCCGCCAGTTCCAGACGCAGGGATTTGGCCTTTTCCACAAATATCAGATATTGCTTTGCCAGTTGCAGCACCGAGATTTTGCGCAGATCCACCTTCTGGGTCCGGCTGAGCGTCAGCAAGAGGTCCAGCGGCCCTTCAAATCCGTCCACATCCACAATCAGCGCTTCAGCGGCCAGCCTTTCGGCGACCGAGGTCTGATCTTCTTCGAAAAGGTTTTCAGCCATGCAAATCCTCGCCCAAAAGCGCTGCAAGCTTCGCATTCAGGGCGGAAATGTCAATCTCGTCAGGCGCTCTGCGCATGGCAAGGGCCCGCTCTGCGCGGGTTTGGGCCATCTGTGTCATCTCGCCTGCCGCATCGGCAACCAATGCGCGATCTTTCAAGGGCGCATTGCAGTACAAAATCGCATCACATCCCGCTGCAAGTGCATCCCGGCTGATCTGTTCCACACCACCAACCAGCGCTTTCATCGAGATATCGTCGGTCATGATCAGGTTATCAAATCCGATCTCGTCGCGGATCACCTGCATCATGACGGGCGAAAGCGTTGCGGGGCGCGGATCGATGGCGTCGTAAACCAGATGCGCGGTCATCCCCATCGGCAGGTCATTAAGCACCTTGAAGGGCGCAAAGTCGTGACGGGTCAAATCATCGTGGCTTGCCGTGACCAAAGGCAGATCAAAATGGCTGTCCATCGTCGCGCGGCCGTGTCCCGGCATATGCTTGACCACGGGCAGTACGCCGCCTGCCAGCATCCCGTCCGCCGCGGCACGGCCCAAGGCCGCGACCTGTGCTGCATCGGTGCCATAGCATCGGTTGCGTAGGAATTCATGGGTTTGCGGGCCTGCGACATCAACCATGGGCGCGCAGTTGCTGTCGATACCTACATCATGCAATTCCTGCGCAATCAGACGAAATCGAAGATACATCGCCTCGGCTGCGTTGTCGCCCGCCGCCTGCACAAAATCCAGCGGAGCCGCCCAATCGCGCCATGTGGGGCCGCGCAAGCGCTGTACCCGCCCCCCTTCCTGATCGACGGTAATTACTGCGTCATGCCCTGCGGCCTCGCGCAGTTCAGCACAAAGGGCGCGCACTTGATCGGGGGTCTCTATGTTGCGTGCAAAAAGGATGAAACCAAAGGGTTTGACGGCACGAAACAGCGCTTTTTCCTGCGCATTCAGCCGCAATCCGGTTGCATCAAGGATGGTCGCGCCGAACCGCATTAACGGGTTACAACAGGGATACAATCAGCGTTTTCCGCCACAAGTGCCGAGCAAAAGCGGCGCGCATCGGCAATGTCTTCAAACCCATGTGCGCGCAGACGGTAGAATGTCCGCCCCCCGCTGCTGGCTTCCTGCACGATACGGGATTTACCTTCAAGATATGCGCCAAAACGGTCATTCAGCTTGACCCATTGGGCCCGCGCGATTTCCGGTGAATCAAACGCTCCGAGTTGCACAAGACGTGTTCCGGTGGGCAGGCTGTCGGCGGAAAGCTCTTTGATGTTTGCCGCAGATGCACTTGTGTCAAATGCCGCCTGTGTCACCACAGCCCGCACAGCAGGTCTGGTTTTCGGACGCAAAGAGACCTTGACCCCCGGCTCAGTCACCATCGCAACGGCAACGGCGTTTGATACCGCCATTTCCAGCGTTGCCGGATTAATCGCAACACTGGCATTGATCGGCTCAAGATCTTCGTCGTCCATCGGCTGCATGCCATCGGTCAACTGCGCTACCAGATCATCCACATTGCCATCTTGCAGGGCGGCACTGATATCGGGGGTCGGTTTTTTCGTGGCAGGGGCCTGTGGCGCAGTTGCAACCATTGACACAAGAACCGGTTGATCCTCGTCTGACAGGTCGAGCGCTTTGGGGGCCAAAATCACCTGATCCGCCATTTTGCTGGCTGTTCCTTCTGAAGCAACAGCGTTCACAGACAGGCCCTGATTTTGGGCCAGTTGCCCACCGGGATTGGCCGGCCTGACACGCATGTCACCAGTGGCCGCGCGCACAACAGGAATACCTGTCACATCGCGCACAAGCAGTTTGTAGCCCCAGACACCAATGCCGATGATCAACGCAACGGACAGTGCAGCGCCAGCCGCATTTGTGAGCCTTGTCAAAGGGTTGGACTGCGTGGGTTGCACAGCGTACATATCTGAATCTGCGCGATATCCCCCAGCTTGGGGGGAAGACGTGTAATCTGCCATCTCTGCCTCACTGCCCGCCACTCGTTAAATCGGTTCGGGTCTGTCGTTTGAAGTTGCCTGTCCGGCGGACGTGCGTTTATCGCATCTCTTCCGCTGGTGTTACCCCCAAGATACCAAGACCTGACGCAATTACAATCGCTGTGGCTTGTGCGAGCGCGATTTTTGCCTGAGACACGGCCGCATCGCCTTGCAAGAAGCGTAAAGAGGCGACGTCATTGCCCCGGTTCCACAGCCCGTGGAAGTCGCCAGCAAGCTCGTAGAGATAGAACGCCACCCGGTGAGGTTCGTTGCTGCGCGCAGCAGTTTCCACCAGTCGAGGCCATTCGGCCAGCTTCGCGGCCAGTTTCAACTCGGCCTCGTGGTCCAACAGGCCAAGGTCGGCAGCTTTGAGCGTGGCCATGTCTGTTGCAATCCCTCCCTCTGCGGCTTTGCGCAGCACGGAATTGACCCGAGCATGGGCGTATTGCACGTAAAACACGGGGTTCTCGCGGGATTGTTCCAAAACCTTGGCAAAGTCGAAATCCAGCATCGCATCATTCTTGCGCGTCAGCATGACAAAGCGCGTAACATCCGATCCGACCTGGTCGACCACATCGCGCAGGGTCACGAATGTCCCTGCCCGCTTGGACATCTTGAATTCCTGGCCGTCCTTAAAGAGCTTCACCAGCTGCGTCAGCTTGATATCCAGCGGCACAGTGCCCCCAGACAGCGCTGACACTGCCGCCTTCATGCGCTTGACGTAACCACCGTGGTCGGCACCAAAGACATCGATCAACTGGTCGTAGCCGCGCTGCACCTTGTCGAAGTGATAGGCGATATCAGGCGCGAAATAGGTCCAGCCGCCATCGGATTTCATCACCGGGCGGTCAACGTCGTCGCCGTGTTCTGTGGATTTGAACAAGGTCTGTTCGCGGGGTTCCCAATCTTCGGGCTTTTTACCTTTTGGCGGCTCTAGCACACCTTGATAAATCAGCCCCTTGGATTTGAGATCTTCGATCGCCGCTTCAATCCGGCCGGTCCCGTAAAGCGACTTTTCCGAATAAAACACGTCCATTTCCACACCCAAAGACGCCAGATCAGCGCGGATCAGCTTCATCATCTCGTCGGTCGAGAAGTTTCGCACATCCTCAAGCCAGACGTTTTCGTCGGCATCGATATACGTGTCGCCAACCTTGGCCTTCAGCGCCTCACCGACCTCGATCAGATAATCACCGGGGTAAGTGCCATCGGGGAACGCAACCTCTTGCCCATGCGCCTCAAGATAGCGCAGATAGACCGACCGGGCGAGCACATCGACCTGCGCGCCACCGTCGTTGATGTAGTATTCGCGCGTGACATCCCAGCCCGCAAAATCCAGCAGGCTGGCCAAGGCGTCGCCAAATACGGCTCCGCGTGTGTGGCCGACATGCAACGGGCCGGTCGGGTTTGCTGAAACATATTCGACGTTGACCCTTTTGCCCGCGCCCAAATCGCCCCGGCCAAAATCCGTGCCTTGCGCCAAAACCGCGCCAACGACACCTTGCCAGACCGACGCTGCCAACCGAAGGTTCAAGAACCCCGGTCCTGCAATATCTGCCGAAGTGATGCGTGAATCTTCTACCAGTTTTTCCGCCAGCTTTTCAGCGATCTCGCGCGGCTTCATGCCAGCGGGCTTGGCCAAGACCATCGCAGCATTCGTGGCCATGTCACCATGTGCGGCATCACGTGGCGGCTCTACGGCAATCGCGTCAAAGTTCAATCCCTCGGGCAAAAACCCGTCAGCGACCAACACATCAAGCGTGGACAGCACAAGCGTGCGAATATCGGCAAATAGGTTCATTTCAGGCTTCCTTCGACTTGGTCCTCTGTATCACCTGAAAAAGCCTGAACAATCAAGCACGGTTCGCCCCGTATCCCGCAGCCGATGCCAGACTATTCCCCATAAGGCGGTCATGTTCCTGAATGGCAAAGCGGTCAGTCATGCCAGAGATGTAGTCGCTGACAATCCGCGCCAGCGCGGTATCGCCATCGGCCTCCTCGACATCCTTGCGCCATTGCTTGGGCAGTTGATCAGGATGGGCGCAGAAATGCGGGAACAGTTCTTCGACCACCTGCGTCACCTGCTTGCGCATGATCACGACCGATGGTGCACGGTACATGCGTTCAAACAAGAACGCTCGGATCACCTTAAGATCCTCAAACACTGGGTCAGAGAACCGGATCAGCGTGCGCCCTGCCATGCGAATGTCCGTGGCACTTTGCGGCTGCATCTCCTCCAAACGGGTGCGGGCAAAGTTGATCACATCCTCGACCAGAACGCCAAAGAACCTGCGCAACGCCTCGTGGCGGCGACGGTAATAATTCAAACCGGGATAAAGCCTGTCCACTTCGGCAAAGTTGCGTTCCAGAATGGGCAGTTTTGCCAATTCATCAGTCGAAAACAATTCAGCCCGCAGCCCGTCGTGCAAATCGTGGTGGTTATACGCCACATCATCGGCAATCGCAGCCACCTGCGCCTCGGCGCTGGCATAGGTTCCAAGTTCGAGGTCGTGCTGCTTGCCATAAGCCTCAAGCGCCCAAGGCAACGGGCCGGTGACGGGGCCGTTGTGCTTGGCCAACCCTTCCAGCGTTTCCCAAGTCAGGTTCAGCCCGTCGAATTCCGCGTAATGCCGTTCCAGATGGGTGACGATGCGAATGGCCTGTGCGTTGTGATCAAAACCGCCATAAGGGGCCATCAGCACCTGCAAGGCGTCCTCGCCCGTATGACCGAAGGGCGGATGGCCCAGATCATGGGCCAAGGCGACTGCCTCTGTCAGCTCGGCGTTCAGCCCCAAAGCGCCCGAAATCGTGCGCGCCACCTGCGCTACCTCGATCGAATGGGTCAGCCGTGTGCGGTAGTAATCGCCCTCATGCTCGATAAACACCTGCGTCTTGTGCTTGAGCCTGCGAAAGGCGCTGGCATGGATGATCCGGTCACGATCCCGCTGAAAGCAAGACCGAAAAGTGCTTTCCTCCTCCGGCATCAACCGTCCCTTGGTCGCTGCGGGATCAGAGGCAAAAGAAGCGCGCATGATCACTGGTCCTTGTGGCCTGTCCTATAGCTTTCTATATTGTAGTGTAAGACAGATGGAAACCGATCACACCGGAGCCCGAAAATGAACCTGCCCCCCAAAGTCACCTCCCGCGCCTTTGACCGCCTTGCCGAAATCGGTGCGGCCGCTGATGGCAAAGCCCTGCGCGTCGCTGTCGAGGGCGGCGGCTGCTCGGGGTTTCAATATGACATCGTACTCGATGCCCCCAAGCACGACGACCTGATCCTAGAAGGATCGGGGCAAAAGGTGGTGGTTGATTCCATCTCCCTCCCCTTTCTCGCCAATGCCGTCATCGATTTTTCAGAGGAACTCATCGGGGCGCGGTTCGTGATCGAAAACCCCAACGCCACCAGCGCCTGCGGTTGCGGCACGTCTTTCTCAATGTAAGTCACGTTTGGGTCAGAACATCTGGTATCAATGGCGCAAACCGCTGTTTTGCGTCATTTGAACAAGGTGGCACCACCATCGCTGGCCCGTGCAAAACCCTCAAAAAAAGCCTCGAAGCAGGGTGTGGACTGTTCAGCCGCCTCAAGAATAATCTGATCGTCCAGGGACAAGCCGGGCAGCAGGTTTTCACGCATTCTTGACCAGTCCGCTGATCTTTCCGCGCCCAACCCGAACAGGCTTGCTGACAAGCGGCGCAACGGCCCCTGCCCCCCGGTGTTGCCGGAAATCGTCACTTGGCCAGCTGGCACCACATCCAGAAAGGCCGTATTTCCCGCGATCTGTGCAAGCCACCCGGTGACAAGATATCCGTGATATCCGTCGGCTGCTTGCGCATAAGCCGCACCGCTTATGTGGCACGCGGCATGCGCGTCTTGGACCAGCCGCTCCCAAATTGGGCTGGGGGTTGCACCGGCAAACCGCAACGCCGCGCAAATCTCGGCCAGCAGATCACTGTTTTGATCCAGATAGGCCAACAGCCCCGCATAGTGCAGGCTGGTCAAAGTAGCATCCGCAAGCGCCGGATCGCGACGACCGTAGTCACTGAGGTAAAAAATGATGTGGGCCAGTTCGTATGCCGCTTTCTGGTTGGGCAAGGCAAACGTCTCGGGGCGGGCCATGAAGCGGTGTAGCCGGTCGGTAAGCGCCGTCTGCGCCGTGACAACGCCGCGCCGTTTCAAAAGCCGCATCGCTTCCCCCCTTTGAAGATCCGACAACTCGGCCTCGGGCAGGTCCCTTTTGGCGACCCAATGGCACAAAGCCTCGCCTTGATCTCCGTGCATGCCCAAATCTTCGATATCCAGACACAGCGACAGGAAAAACCGGTAATACTGGGGAAAAAACTCAAGCTGGGTGGGGATCGACTGATAAAAAGCCTCGTATGGTTCCAAAACGTCACACAAGGTTTCGCCCTTCATGCTCGCAAGAATACCCAACCATTCCGCATTTTCCTTGAGCCAGAATACATCCCCCTGCGCCCGCCTTTGGGTGGCGAACATGACGCTAAGGGCGGCAACACCGCGCGGTTCGCGCTGGCGTCGTGGTCTGAGGCGGATGATGTTGGTCATGGAAAAACTCCGGCAAGGCTCTGCGCCAAAACAGACGCAGAGCTGGTTTTTAGCTGGGCTGATCAGCAGCTTGTGGTGAACATCTCGACCAGATTACCGGTGGACATATCGGCCCCGCTGGGCGCACAGCTTGTGGTAAAAAGACCGACCGACTGCCCGCCAGCCATGTCAGCGCCCACAGGTCCACAACTGGTTGTAAAAAGGTCCGTCCCGCCACCCGTCATCATATCGATGGGGCCGGCGCTGGCCCCCGTTGTGAACAGGTCTGTTCCCAGACCGGAATGCAGATTTTCAGTGCCCACTGGGGCAATGGCAACATCAGTGGTTTCAGCATAAGCAAAAGCAGTCATGTGTGATCCCTTTAAAGGTTATAGTTGGTTACATTGCGACCCAAGGTTGCAATGACTCATCATCATCCCGCTTAAGTTGTTTCGTAAACAAGTATTTCCCTCAAAAGATGTTTTGCTGTTTTTATCCACAGGGTTGAGCCCGCCCAGCCAGTTCCCTGCGCAAGACGAATCCGGTTATCCACAGTATACTCGGAGTCCTTGGACACCCGAATTTTGACGGGTTGACGTGGCGGTTGCGACCGATTCAAGTAAGAACATGATCCACCCCGGTTTTCTTTCTCCTGCAGAGCGACGTGAACTTGTGTCGTGC
>Ga0307981_1001140_pt1 | contig 24692 bp, 20 predicted proteins | sample OrgLakmetagen987_FD_201849 | JGI IMG/M metagenome (GOLD analysis project Ga0307981, IMG submission 201849) | Saline water microbial communities from Organic Lake, Antarctica - #987 | ecosystem: Environmental > Aquatic > Non-marine Saline and Alkaline > Saline | place: Antarctica: Organic Lake... | reverse complement strand
TTTCTGTTCATCGTCGTCAAAGTTAGAACCAGTCAAGAGCTGACTAAAGACGAGTGTGGGGACGTAGCAGTTTTCAACCTTGTGCCACTGGATGGGAATACCCTTTCCGTTGTTCTTGACGGTAATCAAGTTCTTTTCAGGGTCAATTTCAATTTCGAGCTTGTCCATGGTATCAGGATTGCGCTGCTTGTTGTCTGCAGCGTTGACGAGGATCTCATCGTAGATTTTGTACAGTCCTGGAGTGTAAGTGATCTCCTTGCGAACGACCTCTTCGTTTTGGAGAACCCACATGGTCTGGTTAACGCGTTCAATAGATCCAACTATTAAAATGAGATAAGGCAATGATATGGTGAGTGAATGATGGGATCGATGGCCAGAGAAGTGAAAATCACAATTGAATAAAACAACTGACATTCATTGCAAAGTATTGAACGTTCAATCAATCAATCAATCAATTAATCAGTATGTCCAAACGAATTCACTTACTGTAAGTATCAGGTCTTTGGAGGATATGATCGTGAGGGCTCACTTTCAAATATTCTTCTTCGATAGTCTTGGTCTTGGTCTTCCTTTTTGCATCATTGGCCTTGTTGACGGATCTCTCTGCAAGGGGAAGAGGAACCTCATCATTATCATCATCATCACTGTCATCGAGGGAAAGAATCTTTTTAGCCTTCTTGACAGGAGCCTTGGATTTAGTAGCATTGGCCTTGGATGGAGCTTTGCCTTTTGTCTTTGACTTGGCTTTGGCCTTGGGAGCAATATTCTCTTCATCCTCGAAGTCGGATTCGTCGGAAAAGATTACATCGGCAGAGTAGTCGCTCATTGCTTCTTCCATGTATCTTACGTCAGTCATCGTGTATATAGAGTGTTAGTAAGGGAGAAGCGAGTAGCGGAATGAAATTGTATGCGTTCACAGGGATTCACTTGATAAGGCAGCTGTTGTTTCAAGCGCAAAGTGAGAAAGAAATGCGCAATGGTCAATGATGAGGTTCTTGAGTGATCCTTTTTTGTTTGGCACAGGTTCGAAAACAAGCCTTGGCAACGGAATTTTGGGGCAATTGTAATGGAATTTAGGGGCAATTGTGACGGAATTTGGGGCAACTGTAATGTAACCCCCAGATAACGGATATTTTCACTCATTTTATTTGAAAGGAAACCAAAGCCCCACCTATTGATAGTTATTTGTGCCGAATGTTCAACGTTTTCTTCTGATTTTCAAATAGTTTGCTATAGAAATCTATAATAGTAATAATTTGCATCATTTGAGAAACTTCCTATTTTCACTATCCGTGTCACATGATGTCAGACACACACGCAGTTAATTTTGAGAAATATAGGATCAGTATCCCTTTTGAGCCCTCCTGTTGGTTGATTTAATGAGAGGGCCGTAGTCATTGCTTCCTATACACTATTTTTGGATATACAGTGAGGTGCAAATAGAACAGGAATTATTCAAGCTGCTAGTCTAGCTATTAATTTGATTTAACCGAAGACAAATTTATAAACTGATTCGAAGTTGTTGGTCTTGCCTATATTCAGCATAAATGGCGCATTGGCATGGATAGTGTATTCATCGAAGCAGGCTTAGCAAATCATGGCATAGATTTGATAGATGCCAGTGAGACGCTGCAAGAAATTCACTTGCAATACTGAATCATCATCTTCTTGGGTGGGAAATATTATGTATTCTTGCAGTAGTACGGCAAAATCCAAATCTACCACTTCCAAGCATGGCATTCAAATGCACGATGGTGCGGTGATGTTGTGCGTACTACTGTATGTAGATGAGTAGATAGAATGATAAAAGACACATATCGTAATTATCAATCTCAAAGGAAATTGTCTCAAATTCAAAGGAGGCTCTATTTTTCCAAATTTTTATTTGTCACAGTCACGGACTTTCTTTGTTTTTCATCTGTCTGGTGCTGTCTGGTGCTGTTTGGTGGTGGTTGCTGGTTGTTCTGCAATTGGTTCTCGTTTCTGGTTTCCCGTCCGATCAGCTGAATCATCATTATTGTAAATTACCTGTTCCCTCTTCTCCGAAACATTCTTGGCACAGATTCTGCAACTAACAACATTAACCCTAAACTAGCACATCATCCGAAGCATTATGGATAAAAAGCGAATGCTGAACCTTAGTGCATATGCTCGTTCAAATGTATCAAACGTTGGAGCAGGAAGCGAAGAATTCAATCAAGGCCTGCGATTATTACTCTCTTTTCAGCACGAATCTGCTGCACTATACTTTTGGGAGTGTATCAAAGTTGCGCCGGATTGTGCCCTGGCATATGCATTCGTTTCATATTGTCACGGTCCAAATTACAATTTTAAAGGGGAGGCATATTATGAATACTCTAAACCTAGTATCAATACTATGGCATCAACTACCACCAAAAATTATTTAGAAGCACCCTCAAAGTTCCCTTGCCAGCTTGTGGCTGACCGCTACTCAAAAAGTGCAGTCCAGATAGTTGATAAACTAGCGTTAGAAGATAATTGTATTCAAGATGTTGAAGTGAATCTAATTTCCTCTATTCGGTTGCTAACATGTAACCCTGGGATTGACACATCTACGGCTGAAGAAATCAACGATGTGGCTTTTGCAGAGGCTATGCACACCGTTTACAAGCTGTATTCGAATGATCCAGAAGTGGCATACATTTACGTTGGGGCGATCATGACATTGCACGCATGGAAATTATTTGAGTATCCCAATGGGCGGCCACTTTCAGACGATGTTCCGTTGATCCAGAGTGTACTAGAAGACGCACTTTCCAAGTACCCAAATCACGTTGGTTTATGTCACTACTACTGCCATCTTTGTGAGATGAGTGAATTTCCTCAACAAGCCCTATCCGCATGTGATGTTCTTAGAACTACTTTCCCCGATGCGGGACATTTGGTCCACATGCCTACGCATATTGATGTCCTGGTGGGTGATTACGAGGCATGCGTTAGGTGGAACGCGGCTGCAATTACGGCAGACAAGAAAGCAAGAGTGCTCGCACCCGAGACTAATAACACATCTTCCTTTTATTTTGGTTACAGTTGCCATTGTTATCACATGTTTGTCTATGCATGCATTCTAGGAGGCTTCGAGAAACCCGGAATGGAAATTGCGGAAGAGCTGAATTCACATTTAAATGAAGATCTATTTACGGCCAAACCAGAGCTTACTGCACATTTGGAATCTTACGGAGCGATGGACATTGACCTAATGGTCAGATTTGGCCGTTGGCAGCAGATTTTGAAGCTCAAATTTCCAAAAGACAAGGTACTTATGTTAAATCGTAGTGCCACATTATATTTCGCTAGAGCGTTGGCATACGCAAATTTGGGAGCCATAACTGCTGCGAGAGAAGAAGCAGCGCTTTTTGAAAAAATAAGGTTGCACCCAGACGCAGAAAATCGTATTCTGCACAATAACGTGGTGTCAGATTTACTTGCCGTAGATTCAGAAATGGTAAAGGGAGAGATTGCCTATTTCGCAGGTCAACACCACAAGGCTTTTTCGCATCTTAGGCGAGGCATTGAACTTCAAGATGCATTGAAATACGACGAGCCGTGGGGAAAGATGCAACCTATCCGTCATGCCCTTGGTGGATTATTACTTAAGCAAAATTTTGAAGATGATGCTGAGATTATATTTCGAGCAGATTTAAAGTTACATCCGAAGAACCCGTGGGCAATGTCTGGCCTAATCGGATGTCTGAACAAACAGCTGAAAAAAGGATCAGCGAGACCAGGTTTCGATTCAGATATGAATATTGATGATTCTCAATGCTTCCCACGAGAAATGGAAGATGAGGACAAGTTAAACAAAATGGACGAAATGTACGAGTTAAATAATCTCTTTGATAAACAGAGACATTTGGAGTGGGCAGACTTTAACATTACGCACCCTTGCCAATGTTGCTGTTCACCTTCTGAAGTGCTGAACACAAAAACATAGATTCAGCTTGATAGATGCAGGAACTAAAGAGTGACCTTATCTGTTGCTTTAAGCGTGTCGCGTGCATGAAATGCACTGCTTAAGATAAATGCCTACAGTAGTACTCTATCTACTAGACAATGACGATCTCTTTACCTTATTTTGCAACAATATTGAGAATTCTTCCAGGGACGAATATTATCTTTTTGATCTCCTTTCCTTTGAGCTGGGCCTCAACTCTGGACTCTTTCATAGCTTCTGCCATAGCAATCTCCTGGTCTGCATTTTTATCAATCTCAATTTCCCCACGCGCTTTGCCATTCACTTGAACACCCATCTTCACGGTGGTATCAACGCACAATTCTTCGTCAAACACAACCCATGGCTCGTAAGCCAAGGTATCGTCATGGCCAAGCAGGTTCCAGCACTCCTCACCAAGATGAGGAGCAATAGGAGATACCATGAGAGCTAGCTTTTCAACAGCCTCTCGGGGAACCTCATCTTTCAAAGACTGCAAATGATTGGTGAGTACCATCATAGCAGAGATTGCGGTGTTAAAAGACATAGCTTCCATGTCTTCAGAGACCTTCTTCATAGTTTTGTGAAGCAATTTAGTGGTTTCAGGACTCATTTCCTGCACATCATTCTCCGAAGCTGTCTTCACAACATTATACAATTTATTCTGGAAGCGAGAGACTCCAGCTACCTGACTTGTTTGCCATGGTTTGACAGCCTCCAACGGACCCATGAACATTTCATATAATCTGAGAGCATCAGCTCCTTGACTGTCAACAATATCGTCGGGATTTACAACATTTCCGCGACTTTTGGACATCTTTCGGTTCATAATAGTGGAAAAGTTAGTACAGCGATGACTCAAAAAGAAAAATATTCCAGACATGATAACACTAACCTTCTCTCCATCAGTTCCAAGAATCATTCCTTGGTGAACAAGCTTCTGGAAGGGCTCAGGATGCTTGGTGATTCCAAGATCAAACATAACCTGATGCCAGAAGCGTGCGTACAAAAGATGCAATACAGCATGCTCTGCACCTCCAATGTACAAATCTACAGGCATCCAATCTTCATCAGCCTTGGGGCTAAATGCCGCTTCAGAATTTTTGGGGTCTGTGTATCTGAAGTAATACCAACAACTTCCAGCCCACTGGGGCATTGTGTTAGTCTCACGGGAAAACCACTTTCCATCCTCTTTGAAGTATCTCCAATCCTTTGCTCTCGCCAAACATCCAGCTGGGTCTGTGCCAGGCTTGAAATCATCCATGACGGGAAGTTCAAGTGGCAAGTCTGCCTCATCCACAGGAATAGCCTTATCAAAGCGAATAGTATGTTCACAATCATCGTCTTTTGGATCAACATCATCAGGATTGACACCCTCAGGGAAATCAACGGGAAAGTAAATAGGGATAGGTTCTCCCCAGTATCTCTGACGAGAGAATACCCAATCACGAAGTTTGTAAGTAATTTTCGGTCCTCCTTTTTCCATCTCCTTCAATTTGTAAGTGATTGCCTTCTTCGCTTTGTTTGTGGTGAGTCCATCAAATTCTCCACTGTTAAAAGCAACTCCTTCATTGGTAAAAGCTTCGTCATCGGAAAGCTCAACTCCCTCCTTTTTCGGTTTGACAACCGCTTTAATTTCCAAACCATACTTTTGAGCAAATTCAAGGTCACGCTGATCATGAGCAGGCACTGCCATGACAGCTCCTGTTCCATATGATCCAAGGACATAATCTCCAACCCAAACAGGTACCTTTTCAGCTGAAAGAGGATGGACAGCATATGCTCCCGTGAATACACCAGTCTTATCCTTTGAGGCCGTACGATCTAAATCAGACCGAGATGAAGTTCTCTTAACATACTCATCGACTTCAGCTTTCTGTTCCTCTGTGGTTATATCCGAAACAAGAGGGTGCTCTGGGGCCAAAGTGACATAAGTAACCCCCATCAAAGTATCAGCTCTGGTAGTGAAAACAGTTATTTTTTCTCCCTCCTTTCCATCAACTCCAAAGTCAGCATTGCATCCTTCACTCTTTCCAATCCACTGCTTCTGAGATGTCATGGTTCCAGAAGGCCAATCAAGTCCCTCCAATCCGGCCTCAAGTTTATCCGCATATTCAGTAATTTTCAATACCCACTGTCTCAATGGAAATCTTTCCACAGGATGATCCCCTCTTTCAGAAAGGCCATTAATGATTTCCTCATTCGCCAAAACAGTTCCAAGAGCCGGACACCAATTTACAGCAACAGAACTCTGCTCTGCCAATCCCATCTTGTACAATTGAAGAAAAATCCATTGCGTCCACTTAACATAATCAACATCAGTAGTGGCAATTTCCCTCTCCCAATCATATGAGAATCCTAAACTTTTAAGCTGACGCTTGAAGGTTGCAATGTTATTCGTAGTAGTTTCTGCAGGTTGGGCACCAGTATTGATCGCATATTGCTCTGCAGGGAGACCAAACGAGTCCCAGCCCATTGGATGGAGTACGTCATATCCCTTCATCCTCCAGTAGCGTGACATTGCATCAGAAGCTGTGTACAGGTTGTTCTATGCGTAAGTAAAGCGGATCTAAATCAAATCGATCCAAAAGTAGAACAGATCATGACGCATGCATTTATGAGCATTGCATTAAATAAATGTACAATACGTACCTGTGTATCCCTCTGGATGTCCAACATGCAAACCTGCACCAGAAGGGTAAGGAAACATATCCAAGACATATTTCTTCTCTTTTTCATGGTTCCTCTCTGGGGTCTTGAACGTTTCATTCTCAGCCCAAAATGCTTGCCATTTAGCCTCAACCTCACTGAAAGGGTATCCAGTAGACGGTACAGCCTCTGCATTCTCAGAAGAAGCAGTGCTTCGGAGCGAAATGGATGTAGTTCCAAATGCACGTGGAAGATTGATGCGAGAATATGAAGATTTTGCAGCAACGCGTTTGGTGATTGATGGCACAAAGGCTGCAGCGCGATGGAGAAGGGAAGATGCCATGAGGACGATGACTGCGTTCGGCGATGGTTTCATGTTACTTTCTTAAGTTCTACAATAATCAGATACTAATGCAGAGAGATTGGAAATGCTCTGTATAGTATATGGGATTTGTAGGAGAAAGACTCGTCTATATGCTTAAGCAATCACAGTACCTGATATTTGGAGTGTTTTCTTGCTCTTATCGCTCTAGCTTGCTAGGTCGCTATGTATTTGCTACTTGCTACGTCGTAGATTGATGGTGGGTGGATGGTGGGAGATGGTGGGTGATGATGGGCAAGTTAAAAGTAGCAGCAAGTAGTGAAAGTGCGTAAAATGCTGTAAAATGCGTCAGAAAAATATATCAATGAGCAAGAAAGAGATAGAAAAGGCAAAGAGAAGGAATACACAATTTCAAATTTCAATTCAGAAAAGATTTCGATTGTTCATGAATATTAACATAGACCACAACAGGTTATAAGCCTATACTCCAAGTCAGAGTAGAAGATGAAGATGTTGTGAAGAAGGTGATCAGTGATCAGTGTGAAGTAGTGTGACAACAGACAACAACAGTAGTGTGACCAACGACCTCCAACGACAAACGATCAACGACCAACGACGCATTGTAATTATTAATTATTTGTAACAACAAGCGACAAGCGACAAGCAACAAGCCAACAGGTACTACTCTACTGTACTCTAATACGTAACTAACTAGCTAACTAGCTCAATATGGAAAACATGAATCATAGATCTAGTGCCGAGATAGATAACAATAAAACCCATCACTGCTACCTCCTACAATCACTATCCTCACCATCAAAAACTTATATTGGATACACCGTCAACCCACATCGACGCATCAGGCAGCACAACGGCCTGATTAAAGGGGGTGCAAAGTATACCTCCAAATTCCGTCCATGGAAATTCATTAGCATCACTGAAGGATTTCAGAGTGAAAAACTCGGATTGAGGTTCGAGTGGGCGTGGCAGAACCCCAAGAGGAGTCGAATATTTAGAGGTGGTCTCGGGTTGAAAAATGGTGCTGCGAATACAGGGACTAGCATGGCAATGGCGGGGATGCTGGCAAAAGCAAGTGGGTACGTGGGGAAATTGAGGCTACTCATGATTCTGCTCTGCGAAAGTCAAGAATTCAAGGAAGAACTGCTAAATGTGTTTTTCTTTGATGAAGACGTCAAGCTAGATTTTGAAGATTTATATCGCAATCAAGAAGATAGTTTTAGTGATGATGGAGATGATGATATGGGAGGCAGTTCGGGATGGTGTACAGCATTACCACAACAAATGAATGCCAACTTAGTGAATGGAGTGGAAGACATGCCTTTTTATTGTAGGAATATTTCCCAGTCAAGGAGGGGACAAGAGCAAAGGGAAGCAGTCGATCATGATGTTGATGTCGACGGTAGTTGCAGCATTGGAGATAGCGCAAAAGACAATGCTCAAAATAGCAACGGAAATAATCGAATTGATGACGAGAACGTACGCGCGAATGGCCAAACAATGGGTTTACAGCAATTTCAGATTGATATGCCTGATGAATCATCTCTACAAGACAATCAGGACGATGCCGATTCCACAGATTTTGACATCCACCATAATATATTATGCAGTCCTCTTGAAAGTCAAATCGAGAGAATGTCCATCGGAGAAAGTGGAAAGTTCTCTTCCACACTTGCCTTGGATTTACAGACACATTCAACGCGAAGCTATACATCAAAATACGAATTTTCAGACGTCATTGATTTATTGGATAGCAGTGACGAGGAAGAAAACGATCCTGGATCGCAATATTGCACTGCTATCATACAAAATTTGGAAACGTCGTTGAATCAATCATCGGTTGCCTCAATGGATCTCTGCAGTCCAAGTAGAAATGATGACACATCGACAAGCACTGTAGATTTGACGTCACCTATGACAAGGATAAGATCTGATAGACTCATTCACTGTCTCGATAATAATGATGACGATTCTTCCTCTTCCAACGATACTGTCGACCTTTGTTCACCGCAACAGATCAGAGTTTAAAAACATTAGTTTGCGGCAATGTGCGCCTTAATACGAATACAGTGTAGTAAATAATCAAATCAATATTATCAATCACTGCAAGTAAGACAATGGTCAAAATTCGAATCGTAACGTTCAGCAATCTAAATACCAATCGAAAGATGAAAATTCACAAAAAAATCTGTTGCAGTGATGAATGGTGTTTGGTGATGTAGCCCCGATGATGATGATTCGTGATGAAATTACTGGCGGTTAAAATTTCATCAACGTCAATTGGAAGACAGACAGACTGTATGTGCAGAGTGTTATGTTGCAGATTGATTATGTTGCAAGTTGCAACAACCAGATAGCTTATCAGACATATCATCATCTAAAAACTTATTCATTGCCATTACCCAATGTCATCAAACCTACAGTCTACACCATTAGGTCCACCGCAGCCAGTCAGTGGTGGACTAGGAGGGGAAGGGAACGACAAACGGAAACGCTCCAGAAAACGTGGAGGCAACAAGGGAAAGAATCAGCCAAATGTAGATGATGATGTTGCTAACAATCAAAGTAATAGCACTGCGAATACTAACAACTTGAACAACAGCGGAATTGGAGGCGAACAGAAGAAACCGAAGAATAGGAGACGAAAGAAGAAGAGTGAAAAGGAGAAGGACGGACAAACCGATGCCTCAAAGGGTAATAAGTCGAAAGCAGCGAAAGACAAACAGGCGCAGAACCAGAGAAAGAAACCTCAAGATTCCAAACCATTGCCGCCAACAAAAGAAGAACTGGCAATAAAGGCAGAAGCAAAAGCGCAGGTTGATCGCGAAGCTGCTATCGTGAAAGCACAGGCTGATGAAGCCAAACGTGTTGAAGAATTGAAGAAGCGACAGGCTGATCTCGAGGCTGATTTTAGCGCACGAGTTTCAAATCTCACTAGCTTTGTAGAAACAGCTATCGAAAAGAGAAACATCCGGGCAGATATGCAAAAAGAAGAGGTATCGAAGAGGCAGATGTCGTTTCAGAATGATAAAAAGAAACTCATCTCTGATCTTAAAAAGTGCACCGCTTTCTGTAAAAAGATCAAAGCTACTCAGTCATTTGATGATACTGTTGTAAAGTCTTTGTTGAAGGATGTGGATACATTAAACCTCACGCGTTATTTAGACGAAATAGCAAACGCCTTTTTGGATCACACGGGGACTGCCAGTTCATCCTCGATTCGAAGATTGAAGGTTGTGGATGTTGTTGGTATTGTCAAGGTGTTGGTCGCATTGCATCAAAGATACAAAGACTTCATTGCTGATATTTTGCTTCCAGAAATGTTTGGTTGTTTGAAAGGGAAAGCTAATGGCTTGGAAACTAAACAGAAAAGAATTTATATGAGAATTTTGACTGAGCTTTTGAGTCTCGGTGTGCTCACGGAGATAAAACCTATCATGAAGATAGTAACAGAGGCAGCAGGGGCTCCAAAGGGAGATTCTGCCGAAGACAGAGAAGAAAAATACATTGTCACGGATCCTAATATGTTAGTGTCATTTGCTAAGGCTGCTGGTCATGAGCTAACTGGAGTTGTGCCTACAAGTATAGTACAAGATGTAGAGTTTATTTTGCAACAAGAGAAAATATCTGAGGAAGCCAAGGTAAAGGAGCAACACATCACCAAAATCCAGGCTCAAACACACCCGGATACCATAGTTTCTGATCTAAAACACAACAACGAAGCCCTCGATGATCAGCACATCGCTTTTGACAAGGACAGTGAGTTTAAATCTCCCGACACTTATGAAAGTGACAAGGACAAGCTGATTGTCGTTCCAACTGCTCTCATTGCAAAAGGCAAAGGAACCATCGACCGGCTAAATTCCATCATAGATGCTCGTGCCGTACCAAATGAAGTGTGTGATCGCTTCAAAAGACATTTGACGGGAGCCTTGCAATGCCTTTCTCTATCTTTCGTATCCACTCATAAAAAACTGTCAAAAATGGAAAAGAGATGTGCAGAAGATCGCCTTCTCGCCGGATCACTAACAGAACAACGCGAAAAATCATTGATTGACGCACAGAAACTACTGGAATCATTGCGGAAGAGTGTTGAAGCATTGGCAGAGGCATTGAATGAACATATACCCGAATTACAGAAAGAAAATGAGGAAGAGAAAGAAGAAACAGTGACCGGCCTTGAAGTCTACAAAGGAGACGGGCGAGATATCAAGCTTGGTCCATTTGACGACGAAGAGACACGGGCATTTTACTGTGATATACCAGATCTACTCACAACCATTCCTCCCACATTACTTGGATACAGCGCCGAAGATATAGAAAAAATCCAAGAGGAGATTGGAAAGAAGTACGGAACTGGAGAAGACCAGGTAGTAGAAGTGGACGATCTAGTCGCTACAGATGTAGATAGTGCTAGCGAGAATGATTTCGACGAGATTGAAGATGCAGCTGTTACAGACCAAACTGATTCGAAAAAGGAAGAAGGTAAATTTGATCAAGCAAGATATACATTGTTTCTTCTTAACCAAGCAACTTCGCTTACATTATTTTACTTGCGATAGATAACGACTGCGAGAACAAGGACACCCCTCACTACAAACTCATGGTATTGATCGAAGAAGAACTACCCGAGTGCAATCGAAGGGAATCTATTGATGCGTTGGCAGACAAATTTTGCACCAATCATGGTGCAACCAAAAACGCAAGAAAAAGGATTGAAAAGGCAATGTTTTTAGTTCCAAGAAGCAGACTTGATTTGATTCCATACTACTCTAGATTGGCAGCAATTTTTGATCGAGTTTTTCCAGACATATCAGTGCCGCTGGTCGCTGAATTGGAACAACAATTTCACGGACTCACTAGGTGGAAAAAACAACAAAAGATCGACAATCGAATCCGGAATGCCAGATTTATTGGCGAATTAACAAAATTTAAGGTGGCACCACCGATTGTTGCTCTGCGTTGCCTGCGTAGATGTATCCAGGACTTTAGTGGGTATAACATTGACATCGCATGCTGTCTACTGGAATCTTGTGGAAGATACCTTCACCGAACCAAACACACGTCGGCGAAGTTAACTCAAATCATGGATACAATGATTCGCATTCGTAAGGCGAAACACTTTGACGAGCGTGCAGTTGAGTTGATGAAGTCAGCATTTTACATGGTTCAACCGCCTCAGCGAAAGGTTGTAAAGAAGCTGAAGATTTTGTCGCCCATCGAAGCGTACCTCAAAGAGTTGCTTCTCGTCCGTGTAGACAGAACCAACGTTTCATTTGTTTCCAAACAACTGTTTAGGCTGCCATGGGGAGATCCTGCAATTGATTATGCTGCATTAATTATCAAATACATGCTGAAAGCTTGTAGAAAAGGACGATACAACAGCATTCACGCAGTTGCTTCATTAGCATCGAGTATGAAAAAATCCAAGCCGGAAATACTAGCAAGAATCATTGATGCACTTTTGGAGGAACTTCAATATACAATGGAAAACCCAAATATCAGGGATCAGCAAAGATCAATCGTTTACGCAAAGTTGCTAGGGGAGCTCTACTCTTACGGTCTAGTTTCATCAGAAGCCATCTTTGACCAACTGTTCAAGTTTCTTAATTACGACCATACTATTCCTGACAGCATTCGTAATGCTACATCCTCAAACGAAATCCCTGAAGAATCAGCTTCACTACCTTTTGCGTTGAAGTCATCACTTGGAGTCAGCGGAGCGATCATCGAAGACGAAGAGATGGAAGACGAAGACAATTCAAAGAACGAGGACATCGATGAATCAGATACTGCTGACGACACACCAGTCCCAGTCGCAGTTTCAGGTCTTTCTGAGTACGACCCCAGAGTACCATCTACACTGGACCCGCCATCAGCAGTTTTTAGGATCAAACTTATTTGTACTCTCCTTGACAACTGCGCATCTTCGCTTGTGACAACATCTACTTTCTCAAAGCTTGAAAAGTTCCTCGCTGCTTTTCAACGATACCTGTTCATCAAAGATACGTTGCCAACAGATATTGAATTTTCTTTGTTGGATACATTCGACCTCCTAGATTCAAGTCTGAAGGCAGTCAAAAAAACAAACAAGCATGGAACATTTTTTCGCCATGAATCTTGGCTGGACGCGCACAACACTGTCGTCGCGGCCGAGGAATCAGAGGCTATCACTCAAGAAAAGGCAAGAACACGGCTTTTAGCCCAAGCTGGTGTTCTAAGTGGCACAAGTGAGAACCATGATTTGATTGACGAAACGAGTGACGACGATAATTCAATGAATAGTATGGAAGATGATCAATCTATGGATAATTCTGATGAAGGAATCTCAGACGAAGAATTTAGCATTGACGAAGAAGACTCAGAAGATTCAGAGAGATCAGATGTCGATGACTATGGAGACGAAATAAATACCGACCAAGCCGCTGAGGACGAAGCAGAACTCCAGAGAAGACTCGAAGATAAACTTTTTGAGCAAGAGTTACGCAAACTTACCATGGACGCATTGGAGAAGGGAAAGAATTCTGCAAGGACCTTGGCTGCTGCAAAGGTTTCACAGACAATGCCATCAGCGTCGCAATTCATACGCAGTAAGAGCATTTCTACGGACACAATGTCGAAGGGTGAAATGGGAACACCAGGAATATTTGCGCTTGGTGGTGCAGATGGTATGAGTTTTCAATTGATCAAGAGAGGACGCAAAGGCCGCGCAGAAACAAAAAATCTAGTTGTACCAACTGATACCAATCTCGCAAAGATTGCAACAAGGTATGACTCCGAAGCTGCGCGTGAACGAGATATATTAAAGGCAAAAGTCTTGCGCTACGAAGCTGATAGTGCTGACCAAGCTTATTCAGGCGATGCCTATATAGATCAACGGCACCTCCCTGAACCTCAGTCGTTGCGTAACATTGATATCGATGAACAATTTGGGAGATCTAGTCGGGATGCATACACAAGAGGGCGAGGTTCATATGGAGGAAGAGGTTATAGCGGAGGAAGAGGTTTGAAGCGTTTCTGAAAAACGTTGTGCCAACATAAAATATGAAAGTTGAAATTAATTGAGAAAAAAATATTGCAATTTCAAGGATTAAGGCCAATCTGCGCGCTGTTACCTCGCACCTAACATCATCAGTAATGCATCTAGGTATGAATACAAAGCAACTGTACATCCTATACAACTAAAAAGTTTACTAAAATTTCATTCAATTTTTATTTTTACCCAACAACAGAGTAAAACATCAAAATAATAAGTAATTGCAATTAAAATTGTCCGGATAGGCCTATTACTTTTTCTACTTCAATAGTTCATTATGTAATTATCTAGTTAATTCCGAGGATCATTTTCGAGCAAATTTAGAACGAACTCTACCACACCGGTCTAAAACCTCAGTCAGTAATAAAGCGAGTTTTGTGAATATTAAAACATGAAATCAGCCTTCCTTTTCAGGAGTTTGCGAAAGAAATCCTTGAAATCTTCATCAAGGAGCATCATTTGAAAGTAAAAATGTCCATTTTGCTGAATTAAATGTATTGGAGTGGGGTTCAGGTCAACATCATAGTTTTTTTGCAATTGATAATGTGTCTGTAGATGAAGGATACTGCTCTGAGGACAAGGATCAGTAATGCTATCATTGATAAGTTGTAGAGATTCAGCGGACGATTCCTTGGGACTATCGACTTGATGAGGTTGGAATGAATTTTGTCTGATATGCTGGTTTTCAACCTGTTGTATTTGCCGATCTCGCGCCGGGCTAATTTTGTTTTGGTGGAATCCGAAATCTATTGATTTAAAATGCGATTCTTCTTTATTCTCTGAGGTGACATTTTTTCGGAAAGAGTGTTGCATGACCGAAATGGATTCTTCTTCGTCGTCAGCATCATCATTCGACGATAATTGCTGATCTTCAAGAATATTGAATTCCGCTCCAACAGAAGAATCATTGAGAATTTGGGCATCCTTTTCCATTGTCGTTCGTTTGTTTTCAGGCTGGTTTTGTGTCCTCGCGACCGCATTGCTTGATAGAAAAGTTATAAAGCGCGCGAGATGCTCCTCGGTAGTGAAGAAAGATCGCAAACGTGACTTTCGATGGGATAAATGGAGAGATGGTAGCTTCTCCATTTCGTAAAAGTTTGGCTCTGATCCAAGCAGGTCAGCTGCCTTGCGGCGTTTGTTAGACTTCTTGCCCTTCACTTTCGTTCTGAAAATGGCTTTGCATAAAAAAAAATGCTCACGGAGAAATAGTTCGTGGTAGTAGGCTCCATTATCGGGGCCGTTCAGAAAGCGGCAGAAGCCATACAAGTTTAGTTGTCTTTGGAAAGAGGTAATCTTGGTTTGCCGAAAGAACTTGGGTAGAATAAGCTTAACAAACTGATTCTTATCGTTAACCTTGAATGCTCTTCCATGAGATTTCCAGGATATAATGTTTAAGAATCCCAGATCCTCTATAATTGCAAGCATTTGATAAAGCTTTATTGGAAATGGTTCTAGGCTTGATTTTTTTGAACCTTGCTCACTAAGTGTTGTAATCGAACTCGGGTTGCTTTCAGATATGCTCGTTGATGTGGCAGTAGTTTCTACATTGTCACCGTGTAAGGCTTCGTAAGATTTTCTGTGAGCAAGAGGAACGCTTGAGTCCTTAGTTTCTGAGTGGTCATTGTAAGGAGGCTCACCGTCCGAAGGAAGGAGTGGAACGTTCTCTTGATAAATGTTCTGATTCTCTAGATGGCAATCTGACGAAGATACATTTATCGGGGCACTGCTTAACGGTAACCCCTCAGGGTCTTTGTTATCAATATTATCGTAACCGTTCATTGCTGTATTTGAGGCTCTGTAGTCGCCGTTGTTTCGTTGATGTAAAGGATTATTCATTGTGGCTGCATGACGATCATGTGTTATCCAAACGTTTTCTGACGAGCGAGGAGATGAGGGGAAATGGGAATGGAACGCAAATAATATTATGATGATGATGATGATAAATAATATGATACAAAACTAAACGCCTTTTTCTGAGCAACTTCCATGGGCCATGAAACTCCGCATGTCACTATAATGTCAGTTCTTTCTTTTCGAGATTTTACTTATCATTCATCCTCACCATCTGCCAGCTAAAAGCTAAAAGCAGAGATGTAGTGAAGCAGTTGAAGTCAATTTTTAGATGTACCGAGATGTCCCGGTACTTTTGATCAAGAAAAATAATAATATGACATCAGAGTCACAGTTGCCGTGTGACGGGTCATCTTATTTAATTTTGATAACACTTCTTGATTTACAATAGACTAACTTCAACTACGTTAGCAATGTCTGAAATGAAACCATTTTTGATGAGGGCTCGAATTTTGCTTCCATACGGTGGCCATGGTGTGGCAAACTGTGCATACCAACTCTTTTTACAGTTCTTTTCCTTCTTTGATGTCTAGCTGCTTTTTACACACTACATACAGTTCAAAGCGAAGAACTAAATAACAAGTTCGTATATGCACTCTACGATTGGGATTTGTTTAAATAATTCAATTGGTGTTTCCAAAGTAAAGCTCTTTTAGAAAAGTTCTATAAAAATATTTGTTGCAGTTTTTCAGTGCAATAATTCATTTCTAATTTTATGAAAGGTGCAGAAGTATAAAAATATTCCTAACTTGACTAAGGGTGAGTGCCAACAAAATCTAACTCGTAGATGTAGTTTGCGTCTTCTTTCCCCCTCTGCGGTCAAAGTATGGACAAAGCCATTCTAATTGAAATACCAATAGTTAATCAAGTTTTCCTTTTCCAGTCGCCAAGCGGTAATGCCCTATTACAGCAGTGATCAATCCATATCCTACAAGTGTCGCTCCAAATGCAAGAGGAATCGCATCACCTGATTGTTTCCACCAAGTAGGGTTCTTTTCTGCTTGACAAACTCCTCCCTTCATTTGAATCTTTTTGGTTTCCATGACCTGAAAAGTTTGTGCGCGAATAAAGTGAGATGAATTCATTTCAAGAAATCAGAGATTCCTTGTGAAGGAAAAAGTGCGCATAGTCCATCGTGCTTTTGGAATTTCTATGGAATCACAAAAATCAAGTTGAAACTCCCATCAGATTTATAGTTACGGGCTGCATCAAAATTATTATAGCATACCTTATCGGGATACTTGGTCATCCAATCCACAATTCCACGCTTCTGCTGCTGCTGAGTTGGAGCGCGAATAGATCTAGCAGTGATAGCTGCGGATTTGCGTGCAATGGCGTTCATGGTGTTTTGTTGTTGTTTGCACGATAGTATGGCAACTTCAACTTCTATTCGGCGGTTGTTGGTGGGGGGCGGCAAGCGGCACAGTGACGTCCCCCCATTTCGACTTGGGATTTCCAATCTTTTTCGCAAAAATTGTCGAGGCTTTCTCTAGCTTTCTCTGTATTCAATAAACAGGCACTTATTACACCCTCTTGTTCTTTTCTTAACTCTTGAGATAAAAGAATGAAATCCATTGTATCTATTCTGTTGTTAGTATCCTTGAGTGCCAAATGTTCCGGAGCTCGGTGCTCAATTTTGGCACTAGTTCCATCTGCAAGAAATGGAACAACAAAAGTCAATGCTGTAAATAGACGTGTCGATGTCGCTCAAGCTCACATCAATGGCAATAGATTTCATCTAGATCATCTTGCTATTGTGAACACTAGAATCAATCAAAGGCATAGCGCTCTTCGTGGAGGTTCAACTGAAAATAATCCAACTGAGAAACAAACTGATCAGCAAGCATCCAACCTCAAAAAGATCATCATACCAACGATCCTTTCTGCTGTTGCAATAACTCTCGCACTCAACCGCAAAACTATTTCTGCTTTCAATTTCAAACACGAATTGGCAGCAGCATTAGATAAACTTTCTGCGTTGGGCACCCCTGGTATTTTAATGTACATTTTTGCGTTCATACTCTGGGAAATCACAATAGGAGTAACGACTCCAGTAGAAACTGCTGCTGGAATGGCTTTTGGACTAAAACATGGTATTATTGCCAATGCCGTTGGAAAAACGTCAGGTGCTGTGATTGCGTTCCTTCTTGGAAAATATGTCTTTAAAGATTTTGTAGAGAAGAAATTGGAGGGGAATGAGCTGATGGAGCTCGTCAAAGACAGCATCGTCAAAAATCCAGTGAGGGTATCGCTGATCTGGCGTTTCAGCTTTCTTCCCGAACAAATCAAAAACTTTGGACTTGCTGTGTTGCCTGTAAAGACATGGCAGTTCATATCTGCTGTTTTAATGCATGGATTTCCTTTCACCGTATTGTGGACCTTTGTTGGAAATGAGATGGGATTAATCGTGAGAGGAGTAATGGATTCGCCATCAAGAACGCTAAAGATATTGATAAGCGGGGTCTATGTCTTCGGATTCTTCGTCTCTCCAAGTATGGTTGGCCTCTGGGTGAAGGGTCTCAGAGATGAAAAGATGAAAAAGGTCGAAAATGCGAAGAAGAAATAGAGATGTTATTACGTGCGCTACCTGGTGCTTTCAATCACTAACGCTAAATTGCACTTTTCCTATACTACCAACCTCACAAACGGCTCGTCGTGAAAAGAAGATAGCTCATCAGTAGAGTCTTGCGATATCATTCTGCAGCGAACAAGCGAAAGGTTGCAATGCTTCATTCTTAGTCATTCAGGTCCTTTTCATTGTTTCGAATCTCATCACTTCTCTTCGCTATTCGTTGCAAAAAACTTTGGTCTCGCTTGTCTTCAGCTACTGACTTGTCAAACTGAAATAGCATGAAATTTTGTTGTGCCATTGCCGCATTCTCAAGATTCTCTGTTGGTGTCGATGCCTTGGCATTCTCAATCATAGCACGTACTACAGACTCATTCTGAGACATTGATTTCTTCGTTTCTTGTGACGGTACGAAACTTTGCATATTTCTCTGGGAGAACATGAGAAGAGGACAAGTAAGATAATCGTATGATTTAAGTGGTGCTCGTAGTGCGTGTTATGAGGAATTTCTATCATTTGTAAATGAATAAATATCTACAAACGTAGAGAATAGTTGCAAAATTCCATACCTCTCGTTTCTGGTCAACTATTTGCATTAGTACAAATCCCACCAGACCAGAAGCAACTGTGACGGCAAGGACAACTTTTGGGAATTGTTTTGGGTTCGATGCTGCCGATGCAAAACTGTCCATCGAGTTGCGAGTCGAACCATACACCAAAGTCATTGCCTTCACTGCTTTGGTAATCGGATCTGTCATATCGCTTGGTTGATCCTTATTTTTTTCACCTGTGTAATTTTCATTTGCTTTCTGATGTTTTGAATGTGGTGGTGGTCGTAGTTGGTAGTTGTTCTCTACTATCTACTTTGGACCTTTCTTCCTCAGTCAGAACGGGATGCATGATGCGAGCATGCACAAATAGAAAATGATTTGGCGGGAAATCAGAAACAACCCATCCATGGCTTCAATTTCACAAATACGAGCAGATACGAGATAGAAAAAAAAGATTTGGACTATGCGTATACAAGATCACAATGAACACCACCTATAAGCAGAAAATCATTTGGGTCTTTCCCATTTCACAAAAGTTATTTGACTTTATCTGTATAGGTCTAATTATAATATCTAGTCACAGAACCTAATTCGATCACAGTCACATTTGTGAGAGAATTTTGAATGCAACTCATCCCAGTGTTTGCTAATCTTGAATAATTCTGAGTCTATCTATTGTATCATCTATGCGTCTCCTGGTTTCACGTGATATTAATGCGACAGATTCACTTTTTGTCATTTGTCTCTTTTGCAATGATGTAGGTCTAAGCGCAGTCTCGTACAACTCATTGTATCGCTGCAATTCAAAATTATGATTGTTAGAATATTTCACTTTGATCATTGATTTCATCACGAAACTAGCTGGATAAACACTCACCTCTCTTCCGTGTCTATAGGTTTCATAAGCCGAGGAATACTCTTTTTCTTGATCCTTCAGAGTTCAGAACGAGAAGATAAAGTTGAGATATTTTAAAAGGTTGGCATAGGATGAGAACTAAGTCATATCTATCTTACCTCAATGCGACGAAGATGTATAGAATCCATCATTTGGTACCCACCGACACAAGTAAAGAGCATTGTGGTGGCAAGAATTTTGGGAAAATGGATTGGCGAATAGAAGACGTCTCTGAATGATCTCTTGACGCTGTGTATAGAACTAACAGCAGTGATTGCTTTTGTGATGGAATGGTTCATCGTTATATGATTGCCTTTGGGATTCAGGTGAATTAGAGTTCTCGGTGTAGATAGTGTGATTGGAACAGTAGTAGTAGTTCTGGTCTGTTCTGTAGTTTCTGTTGGCTGTTGTGAAAGATGAAAAGACGCTTTTTCGTCGCGTCGATGAACATGTGGCGCGAACAACGTGGAAATCCTAAATAGCCACAAGTCCCACAAGAGTATGATGACATCATCATCATTCTGACGAACTTATCATTGAACACTTAGTATTCAGTATCTATGACGCTTTATCCGGGTTTTTAAGGGCTGTCCTTATTGCTGTCGTGGGGCAATTGTGTATTGATACACTTGAATGTGATCTTCCTCCTGTTTTTTTCTTCTTCACACGTTTGTTGCCGGAACACAGACACCAAAATCGAACTCTTTCCCATTATAATTTATAATTTTAAACCCGAGAATTAAAACAATGAAGTCCACCGTTGCTGTAACCCTTGCTTGCCTTGCATCTGCTTCTGCATTTGCTCCTTCCACTGATGGACGCGTTTCCACTTCTCTGGCTGCTGCTAAAGGGAAAGAGGAAAAGAAGCCATCCATTTTCAGCGTCATTAGTGGCATGGACTTGTTCGCTCCTAACAAGGATGTGAATGACTACGGTGCTCGTAACAGCAAAAATGTAAGTTATTGTCAATTAATATACACCATCTATTACATTAACGCCTGTCGGGTTTGCTCATCCATTCCTCAATTTTCTCTTCTTAGATTAAAACTGGAAAGCTTGGTAACAACGCATACATCCCTGATGGTTTGAGCAAGGCTCAATTCGAGAAATTGCGTGCCAAGGAAGACAAGAAGAAGTCCGACAACTACCAAAAGAATGTTGCCAAGGCAGGAAAATTCCTTGACTACACTCAATTCTACATTGACCGTGGAACTGATACCAAGGATGACTGGAAGAAGGATGTGAATCTTGGACACAGAATGACCAAGACTAAGTACGACTGGTCAGGAGGAAAAGGCACTGAAAACGAGAACAAAGGATGGTTTACCAAGTAAATGTCTTTACTTGATCATTCTCTAAAGTTTGCCACAAGTTTTTGGTTAGAACTTATGATCAGTTTTTAAACAAGTGATCACAGGACGTGTTGCCTATTCCCTCAAAACGAATATGGCTCCGAATAGGAACGTCTCTAGATTGTATAAAATGTAGAATTTAATTCTACTATTATAAGGTTGTTTTTACCTTAGAATTATTTTCGGGATAATGTATTCAATACTCCTGTTAAGATGTTGCGTATGAGAAGAAGATAGACGATTTCCAATGATTGATAAATCCAGAACTCTAATCCTTTCCCTACACGTTCTTGGCATAACTACTACTACTGTTGTAGTTCCAGGTAATCCACACAGGATTCTAGCTGGAACTCAAGACTCCTTCCAACCAGTTCCAACATAGTAATTCTTCCTGGAGACCTCTTAAACAATAGAACGTCACTTAATCCATTTGTATCATTATCCAATACATTACGAGTACAAGCTACACCCCCTCTCCTAGCTATAATGGTTCACCTGCTGTAGAACATTCAATCCAGATTCTCTCATTTTTACTTTTGAATCATTGCCTGCATGCCTTTAAAACTCGTCTTTATTCAATTCGCTAGCGATAGCGTCGGGAAAAAATAGAAGATTTCATTTAATTTAAGAATTTAGACGAAATACTTTCCTTCCACATTCTTGGCATAACCAGTTCCAGGTAACCCATAAAGGATTCTAGAACTCATGACTCCTTCCAGCATTGTAATCTTTTCTTGAACCATCTTGAACGATATAACGTCGCTAAATCCAGTAGTATCAATATCCAATAGATTGTAAGCTACATCTCCCCTAGATTGGTTCACCTGCTGTAGAACATTCAATCCAGATTCTCCAATGATTTCAGTAATACTAGCAAGCATACCTGGTTGATTCTTGTTGATAACAGTCATACGAATGGACCCTTCAAGACGCGGGAGTGCAGCAGCAGGAAAGTTCACACTGTTCTTGATGGTTCCGTTCTCAAGATAACTTTTGATTGTGTCTGCAGCCATGGCCGCTGCTGCGTCTTCTGCTTCCTCCGTTGATGCTCCCAGGTGGGGAAAGATTAATGCATTCTTGTGGTCCCAGAGCAAATCATCAGGGAAGTCAGTTACATAACGTCCATCACCATTGTCCAAGAACTCCTTCATAGCTTCAGAGTCTACAAGTTCACCACGTGCAAAGTTCAGGAAAACCGCGTCGGACTTGAACTGTTTAACAACATCCTTTCCAATGATTCCGTGCGTTCCGTTTTCTCCCTTGATGTAAGGAATATTGATAGAGATGTAGTCAGCGGTCGATACAGCAGCAGAAATGGAATCTTTCAATTCTATTCCATCAGGAAGCTTGAGCGCAGAGTCAATGGAAAGACCGGGGTCAAATCCAGTGACAGTCATACCAAGGGCAGCAGCATCACGGGCAGTTGATGCTCCAATGTGTCCTTTCCCAATAGAGATTTAATTTACCCAAATTATAGTGAGTAAATCTGAAACTCGAAGCAACGAGGATAGAAAGATTGCAATTGTAAAGAAACGTACCTAGTCCAATAACAGCAAGAGTCTTTCCAGTGATTTCACGACCACCAAACATACTTTTATCCTTCTCAACACGTTCCTTGGCGAGTCCCTGAGATCCGAGATGCTTCATGTGATTGATTCCGTCAATAACACGCCTTGATCCAAGGAACATTCCAGCGAGAACAAGTTCCTTGACGGCATTTGCATTAGCTCCAGGAGTGTTGAAGACGGGAATTCCCAACTCGGAACAGCGAGCAACAGGCACATTGTTAGTTCCTGCCCCACACCTAGCAATGGCACGAACAGTGTGCATGATCTCAGATTCTTGAAGCTTATGGGAACGGAGAAGGACAGCATGAGCATTTCCAACCTTATCTTCTCCAGTTGCCCGAACATTATATTCGGCGCTTCCGAAACGTTTCAATCCCTCTGGACTGATCTTGTTGAAAGTTTGGATGGTGAATTTACCCGGTGTGTAATTTTCGATATCTCCATATGTCTTCCACTCCGAGCGATAATTCTCAAGTTCTACATCAGGCTTATCAGAGAGTGCTCTAACAGTATTTCTGAGAGCAGAAGTCTGCCTGCGAATGTGTGTTGTGCTGATACGTCCAAGCATTGGTTTGATTTAAGGATTTGTTGCTTTGTTAATTTATTGGAACTTCCAGAGGTACTTTTAAAATGATGGGTGGTGGATCTGGGTCGATGGAGAGTTAAGAAACAAAAAGCCTAAATGCTTTCTTTTAGCCTATCTATCAGTTTTGATTGGCTATGCGTGAAGCTTTTGTGTCGCTTCTCTATGACGATGTAAGATTTTTTCGACGCTCGCTATCCACCATCCATCCACACGTTGTCTCACGACCCACGAACAAGCCACACACACCCTTTTAACTTTTCAATTGTTCTAAATGACGGCACATATAAAAACCGAAAATGAATTCTCTTGCAACCTTTGCTGTTCGTCGTGCTGCTAGCAGAACCTTTGCACAGCAGGTCAGCCCTCTTTCCACTTCCATTCCTGTTGAAGTTGATCACTACACTTCTTCTGGATGGAAGACAGAAAACCTTGGCGAAGTCACCAAGTCCGGGAAGTACCAAATTCAGACTTTCAACAAGATTTCAGAGAAGGTGCGTTCTACATGCCGTTACTTTACTCTATACCATACTGTTCCATATCTGCATAAATTGCAAGCGCGTGGGACATAATAACTGGCAGATTAATATTTCACTTCTAGTCAGTCGCTATCCCACGAAAATTGAACTCGAGAACCCATCACCTAGCCCTGCCCATTTTGTGGACTGAGCGCTGATGAGTTCTTGATACATTTCACTCGAGATCAATGAAGGCATGTGACCTCATTCGCTTCTTTTTCATCATTTGCTAACATAGTCATTTTTGGAAATTTTAGGGACTTGCAAGATTCTCCACTGAACGCTTTGACGTGAAGGCGAGTGATTTGGATTCTACCAATGCACATGCGCTTCTTCTCCGTTCCCATAAGCTGCAAGAATCTGAAGTTGACGTTTCTGTGAGAGCCATTGCCAGATGTGGGGCAGGAACTAACAACGTGCCTGTTGCACGAATGACTGAATTGGGAATTCCAGTGTTCAACACTCCTGGAGCTAACGCAAATGCTGTCAAGGAACTTGTTCTTTGCGGTATGCTCCTCGGATCTAGACGTATTGTCGATGGAATTAATCATATGAAGGACCTCGGTTCTCAGGGAGTAGCCAAGGAACGCGTTGAGAAGGATAAGAGCATGTAAGTACAGTATAATCAAACCATTGAAAGTGAGCCCTGGCAATTATGTGAATCCAATTTACTAACGATACAATGTTTGCCATGTTCAGGCTCGGAGGACAGGAACTGAAGGGAAAGACTCTTGCAGTTATTGGACTCGGTCATATTGGAGCTGCAACTGCCCGTGACGCTGCTGCCCTTGGTATGGATCTTGTTGGATACGACCCCGGTCTTTCCAT
>Ga0307981_1001139_pt1 | contig 24709 bp, 14 predicted proteins | sample OrgLakmetagen987_FD_201849 | JGI IMG/M metagenome (GOLD analysis project Ga0307981, IMG submission 201849) | Saline water microbial communities from Organic Lake, Antarctica - #987 | ecosystem: Environmental > Aquatic > Non-marine Saline and Alkaline > Saline | place: Antarctica: Organic Lake... | reverse complement strand
GGGCCAATGCATGATTCGCTCATTCCGATTCTTAGTCTTCCCCTTGCGCCGTTTACTCTATCAACTTCGTCACTTGGACTTCTGTTGGCTTTCCGGACCAACACTGCTTACCAGCGTTGGGATGAAGCACGTAAGAACTGGGGAATGAACATTAATCATACTCGCGATCTCGTACGTCTCGGAAATGCTTACTATGATCGCAGTGCCGTATCTCCTGAGCGGGCTGAAGATGATCTCAAACGTCTATCCTTGTGCACCTGGGCCTTCGTTAGATCCATGAAGCGCCATCTTTCTCCTGAATGGGAGGACGAAGAGGATTTTAAAATTGAAATGTTGGAGAAGCTACCAAAGGAACAGGCAGAGGCCATCTTTGCTGCTGCTCATCGTCCCAATCGTGCTCTTCAGGATCTTTCTCTCGCTATCGAGAACTTGCCCATGCACTTTATTAGAAAGGATGAGATTCATCGTGCTGCCACCATCTTTGAGGATAATCTTGGATCATCTGAGCGTCTTTTGAGTTCGCCCATTCCCCTCTTATACTCTCGTCATACGGCGCGTTTCCTCTCGGTATGGCTGCTTCTCTTGCCATTTGGGTTGTGGGAGTCTCTCGGGTAAGTCTTTTTTTCTTTTCTTTTCACATATTCATGTTATCATATGTTCAATCGAAATTCCTCTTTCTGACCAAGCCGCTCTTTCTCTGACCTTTTCATTATATTATATATCATTATTATTATCATTATCAGTGCCTCATGGAATCATATTGATCTCATTCCTGCTCATTTCTTGCTCTCGATATTCTTGTTCGGCATAGAAGAAATTGCAACTCAATTGGAGGAGCCTTTCACAATTCTGCCAATGCAAGCATTCTGTGATAAGATTTACAATTGGTGCAATGAAATTGTGACCTTTGAACCTGGTGACAATGGAATGCCTGTGTACACTAATGAAGGTACTCCATCAGTTGGACCTGGGACGTTGATCAGTGGAGAAGTTAATATCAGGTGATCATTTGGTATTTAGCAAGATAATGTATTTGTTCTTGTTGGAGAAAGAAACTGTGATGAAAGTGCGAAACAATAATGCTCCGATTTGGAAGGGTGACAATAATTCAAGTCAAGGTTCAAAGTGCGCAGAGTGTGTGGAGTATATTGTCTGACTCATGTTTGACTATTAGATAGATATAAGTATCTAGCATGGCCTTTTGCACCACTGATACTACCTCTTGCTTATTTATCACCAGGCATTTGCAACAATAGGTAGATATGTTTCTATTCGAAGAGTAAAAAGAGATGTTTGCCACTGATCTTAATAAACTCATTTTTATACCTCGATACGTCGAAGAGAGGTACAAATCGACGCGATGGCCGAGCGGTCTAAGGCGCAACGTTAAGGCCGTTGTCTTCATTGGCGTGGGTTCAAATCCCACTCGCGTCAGCTTTTAGTAAATTTTCATTTTTCGCCTTTGCAATGTGTGCTTTTGTAGTCTAATATTGCAGAGCAAGGACGCAGTGTGTATGGTGTTCATTATTCTACACTTTAGGCTGGTCTGCTGTAATCATGGCTCTTGCTCGTGTTAAAAAGATTATGTTTGCCCATTTTCTGGAGATGATACAATGTTTCGTGTAAATGATGATGCGATGAGATTTGGGTGCATATGATATCTCTTTTGGCAGATGGTGCGTGTCTCCTGAGATTGATGAAGTTCTCTTGCGGCAGAAGGTTTTGTGCTAGATGTAGAATTCTATTCTTAACCAGGATACTGTCCAATGAATCGGTGGAGGCGCAGATTGCGTTGAGGAGATGCATGGGAAACGACGACTGGAATGCCAGGACCCACTTGTACACAACATAGAAAAGGGCACCTACAAATAGAAATGAGTGAAAGATCCTTTTGTAATCGCTGTATCAAAGCATAGGGGATGTTGCAATTGAATGAGTTCTATTCAAGGTTATCACCATCGAAACGTCAACTAGATTCAGGTTATATCGTGAAGGCACATCTCTTTCAAACATCTCTATCAATGTTGGTTAATATGCAAACCATATCGAGCGTTTCGATCTTTTCCACAACACCGATATCGAGAACAATAGTGCGACAATGCGTGTAGTGTCGTAAATAATAATACCTCATTGTCTACTATATTGGAAGTGTCAGTGTGATATGGGGACAACACGAAAAGTAATGCACTGAGCCGTGTGAAAACAACGTCCAGTAATCGCGATGCCACATATTTACGACGGCTTTTGAACATGTCGTCCTGTGGTATTCTTTATCCTTCGCGTTGTATTACGCGATGATGAGGGTAGCTCTGCACGTGGTTCTGCACACACAACATAAATCCAATAGCCCACCGAGTTTACTAGGATTCCTTGTTACTCATATTCTGAGCATTATGAATTTATCGGGAGACATGCGATCTGCAAGCCACTATAGAAACAGCTATCAAGCTTGAAGGAAAGGTGAGAGATGAGGCAGTCTTCAACGAAATAAAAGAATTCTCAACAACTATAATTCCACGTTTATCACAACCGGTGAGACTCTTAAAAACTCAAACAAGTCAACGAATTGGCAATAAAGAGGATCCAATGCTTGATCATACATACAGCACCTTATCTTGATATGATGAAGACATTTAGGAATGAATCTTTTGAAAAAGTCCTACATCTTTAGTCCTAATGCAAATTGCGATCCGGCTTGCTTAATGACTGACAGAATCAACTATTTGCCACTACTTAGTTACGCCCTCGTCAATCTACCCACATCTTCCAAAATGTGCAACGTACCTTCCCGCTTCTCTCAAATACTCCTCATCAAACACATTGGATGTCTGTCCTAGAATAACAAATTCGAATCTTGACTTCCAAAACCAAACAATAATGAAAGACAGTTTTCGAACGAGCCATTGCATTGCATATTGTATAGCAAAGACCCAACATTCAAAACTATCCTGAAGGACTATGCATTCACAGCATCCCTGGTCATACAGATTTCAACGAGATACGTTAGAACTTTAAACGTCTTTTGAACTCGCTACACAACATATATCTTCGCGATATAGAAGGCAGATCATTCACAGAAGCACAGCTAGTACAAACAGTTTTGAGAACGACTATAACATGATGAAATGTAGAAGTTAATGTTGTCAAAAATCAATACACATTCTTGAAAGATGTAGCGCTGGTATAGGTGATCTGTAGACTGCATTTTCATAGCTGCAAAGGAATCTATTGTTGCTATAGCGCGCTTTAGAGGCAGTTCGCTCAAGATTAATGTAGAGCATGATGAGGCAAGGGCAGGAAAAAGATAGAGGGATGTGCAGTAGACAGCATCGTGATTGATTGACAAGCTAGCGCGAAAGGTCGAACATGCGAAATTGATGAAAAGCTACACATTCAATAAAGTCATGCAGAAATGTATAATGTATTTATTCGCCTTCGCATTACGGTTGAGTTGTAGAGTTGATAGTTCACTTACGATGAATACTACGTTTGAGCGGCTTTGGAACTCCTGCCTTCGTCTTAAAGTGAATGTGCGAAATCGTCACGCTTAATAGCTTCAGTGCGTTCAATTGTTGACGAGACACTACCTGTATTTCTTCAAATATGCATCCTGTCTCGTAATATTATAATTGTCCTACAACGTGCTCGATGGAGCTGATATATTGGTAGAAGAAGCGGCTTCTAGATAACTTCTTGATCTGCTCTTGGCATTAGACAGGTTGTCGCCGTACTAAGGAGTTATAGGTACTAGCAGCCACTAGAGCACGTGTTGCATCATTGTTATCGTAGATCCTAACAAATCTGAAGCAACTGTGTTATTTATTATTGCGGAAATCTAAATTTTGTAAGAAAGTGTATTTAAAACGAACGTAAACATCATTCGCATTTAAGATGGCACACAAGTATAGTAGTTCCATTGTAATGTAATAAATCAAACGTGCTACTGTAGCGAGGATATATGCTACAACTATGATATTACTGATTGTGCTTGTAATAAATAAATACAGACACCCTCTTCTTATACCTACATAATATTCCGATCGCGAAATTTAATCATTGTCTCGAGGGATAAGCCCGATAAGCCAGTTGCAAGTGCTGGAAACCCTCTACGAAAGAGAAATTCAGCGAGAAATTCATGTTGAGAAGGATGGATCGCATCGATCCATCTCTGTACTTTTGAAACCTGTCCAGCTGCAAGAAGGGCACCTAGCCTAAACAATGGTTGTGCCAGTGAAACTGTATGTACTCCATTCGTGGAAGAGACTAATAGACTCCCCTGGTGATAACCAAGAATAGAAGGCCACAATAATGACGTCTGTTCGTGAGTGGGAGTAATCGATAGAGGTGAACTGGGGATTATCGGAGCGTTCACAGCAGCTAGCGTAAAACTGTCAATCTCACAAATGACATCACTATTACTCAAGTCTCCCAGGAAAATGCACTGAATTGATTTCTCTGTTGCACAATATAGAACACTGTGAATAAATTTTGCAGAATAGACTTTCGTATCGATATCACTGTCTGTTCCAAGGTATGCAGTACCCAAAAGCATAAAGCTATTAACATGAGATCTGTATATTGCAATTCGTCGACCCACAATAATAGCACAAAGACCACCTTCATCGTCCCACACCACTAAGTCTGGGTACGGAAGTGCAGGGCCTACAGAAGCATAGGAAGAGGCTCTGTTATCAGAGGATCCTTCTCGCCTTGTATAAAAATACGCCATTCCGTCCCTTTGAGATGTGGCTTTATCTTGTGAGAAACTACCGACGCAGAGGACTGGTCCGCCAAAAAGACAAGTTGGTGCATGTCGTCCTCGTAACATTATAGTCCCAAGAAAGGTAGCCGTTGCAGCTGCAATGCTGCCACTTAGCTCTACTGCGTCAGCATTAACTCCTACCAATACTTTCAATTCTACTCTCGGCTTAAATTTATCTGGATCATACACAACATTCTCGTCCTCATAATTTTCTTGGCCAGTCGAGGAGGAACGTGTTCCTAGTACATCAACTGTGGTCTGTATTTTGACAATGACGTTATTTTGATCCTTTTTAAGTTCCGGAGGATAGAGTAATGCGAAGACGTCGTCATCTCCCACCCAAGCAAACGAAAGAACATCAAACCCAGTATCAACAGCTGGCGAGAATCCAGATATATGTACGTCCCGGAAACTGTGTTTGCTCAAAGGTCTCTTGATGGCACTAGTGAGGCTATCCATATAAAGTATTTCATATCTATTTTCTTTGTGCCAAAACAGACAAAGGAACTTCCCACTTGGCGACGGCAAAAGTCTTGGAGGCACTCTAACCGGTCTAGATTGAAAATCGAGTGATTTATGCAAAGATGGAGGCGATTCGTACACCAAGATTTGATTCCGTTGCATCAATTTTCCAACTGGATTCATAGTGCCTATGTTGATGTTATTACGAGACGAAGATGGAGCTACAATAAGCGATGCAAAGACCTTTGAACTTTGCACCGAAATCAAGCCATTCCCGCCCCGTCCTACAACGAACGATGCATGATGCGATCCTGTCAATAGTGCTTCTTCGTCCAAGACAAGATTCACTACCAGAAGCCCCACATTAGTCACCAAAATGATGAGATCTGGCCGACTGCAAGAATTGATGATTGATGACACTTGCAGTTTCCCATTTTGTACATGGCGTAGGTATCCCAAGACCTTTTCACCTGCCGATTGGCACAATGCCTTGAAATTAAATTTGTGGTATACCACTCCCATTTCATTAGATAATTCGGCAGTGGATGAACGATCATGACCATTTCCACCATCATCATCATTATCATCATTCTTGTCAATACCGTTACGTTTCGCCCCGATCACGTATATATCCCCCTCTTGCGACACAACCAAGGACATAATACTTTCATCAGAAAAGGAAGGATGGATGAGACCCGGAATAACATTCGAAAGCAGAAGTTGCTTCCCCCCATTCGTGATATTAGGAATTTGTGTAATAGTAGATGGCAAATAAGTGGGTGTTTCCGATGGCATTGGGCCCTGTGCCTGCGATTTCGCTTTCGCACCATTCTTCTCGACAGGCATCTTTCGTTTACTAGCTTTCAAGATGGCATCATAATTCCATTCCCATACGACCACCAATATTTTGGAATGCGAACCTCCCGACCCTGATCCCGATTGAATGGTCCAGTAGAGCAGATCTCGATCAGGATCAAATTTCACTTTAAATTTATCCATTTTGGATCTGGACTGAGATGCGCTGCCACCAGTATTACTAACGTTACCACTATTACTGCCACCATTGCCATTGGTACTACTGAAGGGGAGCATGTGCCCAATGTATCGATAAAGATCAAGTTTGACAATAGGCGATTTGATCTTGAATGAATAAATTTTTCCCGATTTGGGATGGAAGGAAATTTGGAGTTCCCAAATATATGCTGTTCCCGATGAGCACACCGTTGCGATTTTGATGTTATTATCAACATATGACTGTGCGTGTCCCAAAGTAGAGGTTGGGCGACTTTGATGTATCCAGGGTTGAACGGCAAGAATAGCAACGACAGGATCTTGTCTTCCATTAGGTCCCCTGACAGATTTCACAACCTTTTTATCTTGGATCGAGTAGAACCGCATGGCTCCATCTGAGCATCCAATGGCAAGAAGATTAGTAGATAGAATTGGCATAGGCCTAGATGTTGGAAGAGCGTTGTTGAGTTTTGGTTGTGTGATATTAATCATAGGTGTGTATTTGTAGAATCCTGCCTGTTGGTTGTGTTTGTAGAGGATGATTCCTTTTGCAAATTGTAGAATCAGATAGGGCATCGATGCTGATGTTGGCGTTGATACTGGTGTTCTTCCTGAGTTATAAAATAATACTTGTTGGTCCATGAATTGGATGGATGTAATGTATCCAAGGTTGAGGCAAGTTTGTTTAAGATTGGCTTGTCTTTGTTTCTTGTCATTACCATTGCTGTTATTGTTGCTGCTACTGTTCCCATTGTTATTTCCACCACTGTCGAGCCATTTCTTTAGAATATCAACAAGATTAATTTGTGCAATGATTCTATTTTGAATATAATTCTGGATGACAATGGATTGATGAAGGATATCACTTTGCAGTACTTGACACAAGATGGGTTCCGTCGGATGAATAGCAATTACATTTGGAGTTGATGACGCCGGTGCCGATCCGGATGCATGAGATGGCGATGCTGATGCCAGTGCCAATGCAGCTTCCGATTGTTTCTTGATCTTGACCTTGATGACTTTGGTCCCCTTGGTGTTGGTCTTGATGTTACCATTGGCATTAGCATTGGCATTACCGTTATCATTACCGTTACCGTGACTGTTAGCGGTTGTACCGTGATTGATGAGACCATCGTCGTCGTCGTTGGCCAGGGGTGCCGTAGAATTCAAAATCCGTTCCTTCAATGATGATATTATGAATCCTTTTCTATTATCAAGTGTATTCCTGTCAGTTGCAGTTGAGGAGGATGAACTGGAAGAGGATAGCGTGGATGGTACCGATAACGAATGACGGAGGGATGCCTTCATATTTATTGAATATTCTTATCGGAGCGATTGCAGTACCGGAGAAATTCCTAATGGATAATTACCCAAGTAAGCAACAGTGAAGTGCAGTGCAGCGGCAAGGAATATATCAAAGCTATGGTACTGCAATGCGATCGTTTGCACTGATTGATTTGAATTGAATTGTTGCATTGAATTGCTTTTCTCCTCCGTTTTATCTATCTATTTCTCTCTATTTTTCTAAAGTTTGTTGCTGTTGTATGTAATAAGGCCTTATAAAACGCTTTTAGCTCGAAGGAAAGGAAAGATCCCTTCGACATGATGATGATCATAAAGTACGAAGTACGAGTAAGAAGTGAAGAAAGATGCCAACACATAATATTATTAATATTTAATATTGGATGGTGTATCGACATCACTCATTTCCTGCCTTCCATCTGCAATTGAATTCAATCTTGCCACATTGAACATTGTTGCAAGATTAGTTTACAATGAGATCTTTTCGGCATTTAATAAATCAGAGTAAAGGACGGCTTGCCATTAGTAATAACAAAGCACGCATTAATAACACAAAACATTCTTCTGTTGGTACTGCTGCTGCTGCCAATGTTGCAATCCAAAACAAATTCAGATGGTTTAGCAACAACAGCAACAGCAGTACCAACAGAAACAACAGAAACAACATTAATCATCAAGAGGAGGGTGGGAAACTAAATATCCCATCAAACGAAACGGTAGCCGATATCCCCAATGAGCTCAGTAAGAAGGAATCTGTCGCTTTGAAACTCGACCCCCGTGCTATATTCCCCTGGCGGCATTCTCCCCACCCACTTCCTCGTCTCATACCAAATACACAAGAATTCGTTGCGCAGGGGGGATACATAGGGCCTCATTTGCCACCTCTGAATGGATTCACGAGGAGCCTCGCATGGATCAATGCTGCTGGGTTTCTGGGTGCTAAAATTGTCAATTATGCTGGTTGGAAGTCGGACATGGAAGATTCCTTTCAGCTGGCCTTTGCTGCTGGAGTGCAGGGTGTCCTTCATGATGTATACACATGCACTAATCTTCAAAAGGAATCGGATTTAGATTCAGAGAGGAAATTGGATAGTACAGATGTCGATACAGATATCGATACAGATGCAAATATTGATGCAGAAAAGAAAACAGAGAGCGACACATCAGACGCAGACATGAGTGACCAAGCACCATTGTCATCCCAGGAACCATCATTTCCCATATCATTTGAACATTCCATCAACCGCAAAGACGACTATCAACCCAAGCAAGCGCTGCCAGAGGGAACATGTCACCATATGCTAGAACCACAACTCGTATCACTATACAGATCAGCCCATACATGCGGCAAACATAAACTCCAAATCAAACTCCGTTCCAACCCAAAATCGGCCACCATTCAGAGTCTGTTCGTCCTTCCATTTCTCACTAGAAGGGAAGTAGAGGATAATGTTGCATTGAAGCATTCGTATAGAAACATAGTCAAGGCATTGCACAGCAGGGGTTCGGAGAAGGGGAGGGAATTGAATTACATTGAGATTGGCAATTTGGTCGGTGAAAAATTGGATGACATGTCCATGGCGCAAATGCAAAGGAGAGAAAGGAAAAAGATGAACAGGGACAACGATCGGGATGGAAATATTATGCAGGTGACTGTTGTTGCACAGGTATCGATCGAATGCGATGAAGTATTTTTTGTCAAGGATACAGAAACGGGGGATGTTGTGCAAGGAGATGCCGAAGGGAATACGAATGATGTCACTCATTTGGTTCGATTTGAAATGGTGGTGGATATGAATGCTGAGACGGGGGAAGTTCATCTTGGAAATTGGCAAATCACGGATTGGGATGATCTGTTGGATGGAAATATGTTCTTTAGCGATTACCATATCCTATAATCCTACTATTAGCTAGTCGCTAGCACTACTCTACTCCTACTAATATGTAGCTCGTAGTCCTATAGAGTTCTAGCTAGCCAATAGCCAAGCACTGCGTGTAGTGTAGTATTGTTGATACAGGTAAATGGACAGAGTGACGGATGCAAATTCTAATAGCTAGGTAGAAGGTATATACTATGATACTGTAATTTAGGAATTGGAACAATTGATAATTCCTGCAACCTATTACCGGATGATCTGATTTCTTGCAGTCAGCCAGCCCCCCCCCTCCCACTTACCAATTACCAGGAACGAATTCCCTGGCGTTGATATTTGTTCCATCTTGGCTTTGAATATTATCCACAGGTAATGATGACGATGACGATGACGATGACGGCGTTGGTGGTGGTGGTGGTGGTTGTGTTTGAACAGAATTAGTACCATGTTGTGCATCGCTTTTTCCACTACTATATCCCCAATTTGCAGCATCCATCATATTGGATTTAGGTAGACGAGGATCAGGATTAACATAAATGAGCGGTGATGGTGAAGGACGATATTGTTGATAGTGACTCTGCTGTTGAACCATCATGTCTTGTTCAGCTGCTGAATGATGCATGTTATCATTCATGTATCCATTGCCATTGATATTGCCGTTGACATTGGCATGAACATTCTGTGACTGCTGCACTTGTACGGATGATGATTGAACGTGTTCATCACTGGGATGCTGATACAAACATCCATTGGTGCGGCAGGCATCTCCAAACCTGCATTTCATGTTTTGGTACTTGGCAATCAATCGTTCCGCCTCATCATTCTGTGGGTGTCTCTTCCGACAACCCTTGGCACTGAATGCACACATATCGGTTAAGTATGCCATACAAGGCTCTTTGCTCTGAACAAAGTCTGTGTTATCGCCTCTGTTTGCAGGGTGGGAATATATGCAGTCTGATCGATTGCAGCCTGCTCCATACTGGCATGCAATCATCTTGGGAATTTTTCCTTTCTTAGCTGAAGCCTGGAGTGCCACGCCCTGATTGTTGTTGAAGTAATTTGATCCTCGCGCCATGCTGATGATATTGTATTATGATGGATGAATAATGAATGGTGTAATAACAATACGTTCTCGCTATTGTTACTCGTTACTCTTGTGTCGGTTTGGGCTGTCGTTTATCGTAGTTGTCTATTTAGTATTTAGTTTTGTTGTCTTCTGTTGTTGAAGTTGTTTTGAAAAGTAGCCCTGTTTCTCGTTTGGCGAGTCAATTTTTGGCGGATTTTAATTTTGACGACATCATGACGCCTCATGACCAACCAACCAACCACCACCAAGCAACCAGCAAACACATAATATTAGACAACAGAGACAACAGAAGACAACTCATGAAGTTAAAAAGTAAAACTTAGTTACATGAAAGGATTCCAATATTTATAGAAGTCCCATGAGATGTCTCAACAGTCAGCAGCACGGAATAATTGCTAATACTTCAACTGCTGCATTATTCATCCTACAACTATCATCATTGTTGGCGATTGCGGCTGCATTCTCAACAAGCACAAGTTCGACGACAACAAGTAATGTTAATGTTTCTTCATCATCATGCAGAAGAACAGCATCGACGATATTGCTGCTTGGCAAAAAGGCTTCAGTTGACGATCTAGCACTATTGCTAGGATTAAACGTGGTTCCCAAGAACAAGCAGAAGGTGATCGAGGACAAAACTACTGTGGATCAAAGCAGTACTAATTCCAAACGAACCAAAACTAGCAAAGGAAAGACGCGCATGAATAACAATAACAATGAAAATGTGAAGACTAAGATCGATACCAATAATGCAGCAACTCATATTCATGAGCCAACCATTCAATGGGGAAAGGATGCCCATGATTTTTTCTGGGGAGATGCTTCGGATCGCAACAAGCAAAATAAATCAAAAACATCATCTCAAGCGCCGCAATGGATGGCCAATGAACAGGAATTCCCTCTCTATCTCTTGCGGGATGTCCTTCCCTCTGCAACTCTGAAACAAGTTGTCTCGCTCGTCATGGACAATGATAGAATTAGATTGGATGCAGAAGAAATGGAACAACACGAGCTTGTCAATGGTGTACCCCGGGCACTCCGGCGATCGCTCGTATCGCGCTTGGGATATTCCTACACAAGTTCAAATGGCAAGAGTGTGGCGAAGAAGAATAAGATGGAAAGGAATTGTTCGAAACATGTCGAGGGAAATTTTCATGCAAGTGCGCCTACTGCTAGTTCGTACTCTCATGAAATTCTAGACATGATCTCATTGGGACTGCCAACAAATCTTGCGGGAGGAATGGGGAATCGGTCTAGTAGTATCAGCACCAATCACGAGAAGGAACAAGAAGATCATCCGTACGAAGATGGGTCTGTTGTTTACTATCGAGCCAGTGGAGATGATTTCTATGATACGCATCATGATTCATATGATCCAAGGGATCCTCCCAGAAAACAACATCGAGCTTACACCATCCTTCTCTATCTTCATACGCCAACGGGTGTCCCTCTTCTAGGTGGAACTGAGTTCCCTCGCCTATATCCTATGCTACTGCCATCCCAAATAAACGGAAAGAGAGAGTGTAATGATGCTGAAGATGATGACAAGGGAGCTTTCAAAGAAGCTAAAAGGCAGAAGCAGACTCGGGGTCTTGTGATGAAACCCAAAGCGGGAGATGCATTAGTGTGGCCCAATTTTGATCGAAATGGAAAGCCTTGCATGGATAGCATCCACCGTGCTCTCTCATTGTCAGAGGAGACTCAAAAGCGTAGGAAGGGTCATAATATCGGCAAGGTGGTGGTAAACCTGTGGTTCGAGGGAAGGTTGCAATGACAATGATAATGACAGCGATGAAAGCATTCGTTATACTGGAGTCCAGCTAATTTTGAAGTTTGATACAGACATCAAACATGTTCATTTCGCTCATCTTCCAGATCTGCTACCGACATGATCCAGTTCTCAATAGCATGTAACACCGCAGCCATTGTGCTGGCTGATATTCTCTTGGCAGTGGCAGTGTGCAAATTTCTATATCGATGTTTTCGGAAAGATGCAAGCGTGAGTGCGTTTTACCGCTGAAAGTGCATTGCAGAGTTCACAAAAATTGGCCTTCCTAAAATGTTCAGGTTGTACCCTTAAACGCTGATCTGACCTTTGGAGTCGAAAAGGTCACTATGCTCTTTGACACATTAGAAGAAACTCAACGAAAAGGAAGTGAAGGAGATTAGTGAGTGTTGTGTGTAGTTCCTGAGTATCATGGGATGATCAAAAAGCAAAGATAAAATATCGAAGAGGAACGGCTGTGTCGCCTTTTGTATCAAGAAATCCAGTGTCTCCAATAGTTCATTTAAAAGGCATGATGATTCACCTTTTGCCTTGACAACAGAGGACAACAATAAAATAATAAAAGTCAATATTAAAAAGTAACAGTTTCTTAGTAATGTATTTAATCAGCTAGATATTTCAGCAGCACATTCATTCTCCTTCAATTTCCCTTGACCTCTTCCGTGTACATGCTCCCTCTTGCACTTCAGTCCGCTCTCGACCAACTTGCTCTCTATAGCGGTCGAGCAAAGATGGATTTTTCGAAAGCAAAAAGTACACTGTCGATAGATCACCTGTGCCGACAGTTGCAGCTGTCAAGAACGGGTATTGCTTTGTCACAGGATCTACCTCTGCAATCTCATCATCTGTCATTGTCAGGAAAAATAAGCAGTCACTCTCATAGGTGAACGCGGCCAGCTTTGCTTGTTTGAATGATCGGCCGTTTTCATCCCGAAGATATATTGCAGATGGATAGCGAGCGGAAAAATTATTGAAATATTCTGGCGCATCTTTCGTGGCATGATGCAGAATCGGTAATGTTGTGTCTGTGGGGATACAATCCTTTATAGCCTTGAATGTCTTGTCTACACCGTATTTTTCAATGGCACTTCTGACGGCAGTCTTACCATCGGCGTCTTTCTTGAAGAGACATCCAATATGTTGCGGGTAGTATTTGAGAGAAGTGCGGAGGTACATTGTGAACGACGAAAGACTTTGATCTTTGTTGATGATGTAGTGAATGTATGGCACACCTTTAAGAGTTCCAGTAATCAAGGAATCTGGATCCCACTCTGCAAGATATTCGAACCGCATCTTTGCTGCTGGATGACAAGCACGATATAGGAGCTCGCTGACATCTGTCTTCACTAAAAGGCCATCCTTCCTGAGTTCCTTTATTGCATTGAGACATGTAGTATCAAAGGGAATTACATTCGTAGGATCGACAGCGCTCACAAGCAACTGTAGAGTACTCCAGTTGTCATCATCCCTAGGATTAGCAGCCAACAATCCACCACGATTGTCTATTCCACCAACATTGTGTTTGATTCCTTCCTTTGCAAGAATAGGAAGATATTTGATGCTATCAATGTACCCCACTGCTGACTGAACTGGTAACATCTGGCTGGCGTCAACTTTGTAAGACAGCGAGGACGGAATTCCTTCTACCATCTGCTTGACTATGTCACAACTCGGTTTCGATTTCTTCAATCTATGTAGAGCTTTACACGTAGCTTGAGTAAATCCATTCATCATTTTTGTTGCGAATCTGTTGATATCATTGAAGAAAGCCTGATCATTTAATTTCCCTTCGAGCTTGATTACTGTATTCATAGCATCATTCAGATCCATGAATGCTTTACCCAAAGACAAAGCCATGATGCTGTTTTGGATTTGAAAGAATTGAGGTGTGATATATAGATGGACGTATCAATTTGTGTTGTGTCCAGTTGTGTCACTGCATTTTTATTTTTAGGATAAAAAATTTTGTCACGTTGCAGCACGTTGTTTCCTTGCTTCGTCGAGTAAAAAGCGGTTGACAGACGTACTGTCTGAGTTACTGCTGCGCTCGCTGCTCCTCCTCCCCTCGACGCCAAGAATAATAATAAATAATAGCTAATAATAGGTATGTGTTTCTTCCGTACCATTGGCTGCGAAGTAAGCACAAATGGAAACATCTGAGATGGCAGATCAATCGCTAATACAACTAAGCGCAATGGGTAGCTCTAGTGCGATCCATTATAGACATGAAATAGATGAGATCTATGCTCCTAGTCACATATGTAAAAGGGGCCAATAGTGGTGATGATTAACGATCCTACTCCCGTGACGGAAATATCTCTTCACCAGGAAGTCCTCAGCGGCCAAAACTTCTGCACCTATTAAGGATGGAAGATGCATTCAATGATGGGCATGATAGTGATCATTACATACCTCCAACTATCAATCCACACAAAGATGATTTCCATGAAGAATTTGGCGGAGAAACTCCAGTAATTGATCTGAATTCCAGTCAGCATGAAGCAAGAACTGATATTGATGCTTTAGCTCATAGCCAAAATCTTCCTCCATTGAATACATATGTTCCTATTGAAGAAAGTGATATCTATTGATAAGATGAGGGTTGAAATAGGTTGAAATACTGAAGGAAGAGCTTTTTAAAAATCCGTGGGCTCAGTAAGATAGGAAAAGAACGAACTCGTGCAAGGATTGAAGTAAGGCATACAAGATAGTGTCTTTGTCAATGCTCCTCTGGACGAATTATATTAGTAAAGAGTAAAGGGGCTTTGTTGCTTGGACATTTTGTCACAGCAGACGAAATAACAACGAGATTCACAGGGTAACACACAAACAAGAGGACACAGGGCCTGAAATATTCAGGCTGTACATACCCTGAACGCTGATCTGACCTTTGGAGATAATAAAGTCGCTATTCTCTTTGACACATTAGAAGAAACTCAACGAAATGGGAGCGAAGGAGATGAGGGGATGTCACGGGAAACATAAGAATGCAGTATACAAAAAGCAACGAATTTTCTCAGCCTTCTATTTGACAACCACCTTGACGATGATCAAAATGCAAAGATATAATATCGAAGAGGAATAGCTGTGTCACCTTTTGCCAGCGTCTTCAATATCTTATTTGAAAGGCACAATTCACCATGGAACAATTGCGGCTTCTGATGACATTATAAGTAGAGTAGGATATATTGGATAGCATCTTTGACGCCAAGGGTCCTCATACGTGGGGGACATGTTGGCTGGGGATGACCTGTGATTTTCTTCCTTTTCCAACTGCGGTGACCAGCATCGGTACTGGCTAGAGAATGGTAGACAGACTTCTCTAACTAAATTCCTCAGTCTATTGTGCAACGTGCAACAAGCCAGGAAGTCATAAGAAAGAGCACGTCTCACTGGATGATGTTGCACATTACATGGAAGTAGTAGCAGAGCAGAACAAGTCGTCATGACATAGAGAGAGGGCGAAGAAGGAAATGATCGATCCTATTGGTCGTTACGAATGATTTGTGTACAAGAAGTATGCTCTTATCTAGAACCAAATATTTATTTTTCTTAAACTCCAAGGCAAACTCAAGAAGAACGCCAATCAAGTGAGCATTGAAAGGCAATGTCCTTTATGCCACATATAAATTGAACCAAGCTTCACCTTCTGCCTTGAAAACAATCAAAAGAATAGGAGTCAATATTAGATATTATATTTAATCAATCAGCTATTTCTTTCAGCAGCACATTCATTCTCCTTGTTCTTCCCTTGACCTCTTCCGTGTACTTGCCCCCTGCTCTTGCTCTTCAGTCCGCTCTCGAGCAACTTGCTCTCTATAGCGGTCGAGCAAAGATGGATTTTTCGAAAGCAAAAAGTACACTGTCGAGAGATCACCTGTGCCGACAGTTGCAGCTGTCAGGAACGGGTATTGCTTTGTCACAGGATCTACCTCTGCAATCTCATCATCTGACAATGTCAGGAAAAAGAAGCAGTCACTCTCATAGGTGGACGTGGCCAGCTTTGCTTGTTTGAATGATCTACCGTTTTCATCCCGGAGATATATTGCAGATGGATAGCGAGCGGAAAAATTATTGAAATATTCTGGCGCATCTTTCGTGGCATGATGCAGGATCGGTAATGTTGTGTCTGTGGGGATACAATCCTTTATAGCCTTGAATGTCTTGTCTACACCATGTTTTTCAATGGCACTTCTGACGGCAGTCTTACCATCGGTGTCTTTCTTGAAGAGACATCCAATATGTTGCGGGTAGTATTTGAGAGAAGTGCGGAGGTACACTATAAATGACGAAAGACTTTGATATTTGTTGATGATGTAGTGAATGTGTGGCAGACCTTTACGAGTTCCAGTAATCAAGGAATCTGGATCCCACTCTGCAAGATATTCGAACCGCATCTTCGCTGATGGATGACAAGCACGATATAGGAGCTCTTTGACATCTGTCTTCACTAAAAGGCCAGCGTTCCTGAGTTCCTTCATTACATTAAGATATGCTGTATCACAGGGAATTACGTTCGAAGCATCAGCAACGTGCACAAGCAACTGTAGAGTATTTCTTTTGTGATCGTCCCTAGGATCAGCAACCAACAATCCACCACGCTTGTCTATTCCACCAACATTGTGTTTGATTCCTTCCTTTGCAAGAATAGGAAGATATTTGATACTATGAGTGTTCCACATTGCTGACTGAACTGGTAACATCTGGCTGGCGTCATCTTTGTAAGACAGCGAGGACGGATTTCCTTCTACCATCTGCTTGACTGTGTCACAACTCGGTTTCGATGTCTTCAATCTATGTAGAGCTTTACACGTAGAATGAGTAAATCCATTCATCATTGTTGTTGCGAATTTGTTGATATCATTGAAGAAAGCCTGATCATTTAAATTTCCTTCAAGCTTGATGACTATATCCATAGCGTCATTTAGATCCATGAAGACTTTAGTCAAAGACATGATGCTGTTTCGAGACATGATGCTGTTTTGGATGAGGTGTGATAGATGTATAAATAACGCCACAAGAAGAAATGTCAAATTTTAGTCAATCACAAATTGTGCGGCATCACGATTGATCTTTCAGTCCTTCTTCTCCTCACAATAATGCGGGGGCATTCATGCGTGGACTTGGCCATAATATTATGATCGAGGAGGAGTGTTTTGTGAAATTATGAGAAGCATAGTCTATTTCTTTTTAGGATAGCATTCAAGGCGTAACCTGCTGACAGGGTCTATAAATTCAAACCAGTGATTCTTGAGTTGTACCAACTCCTAGCTCCTAGCTAGCTCTCTACTAGAATAATGCACCCAAGCAACCATAACAAATAGTTTCATCGCGTCAATTTTAGTAAAGAAGAATACTCGAAACGGATATAAAATGCAGCTAGTTCAGTGAGCCTGGAATGAATATTATGCAATCACAGCAAGTTTGGCAGTAGAAGAGTCTTCACATTATCTGCACAAGGAGGTCCATTAGAGCAAAAAATACGAAGACTAGTATCGAAATAGACAACATGAAAGCAATCACGTGGAACTGCTACTATCATCCATAGAATCCGAATCTGGAGTTATTGATGATGAAGGTTCGAACATAAAAAGGGCGGCTTTGTGCTGCTGTATGTAGCGGATTTTTTCAAATTTTACAAGAAATAAGAAATAAGTGCATAGGTTATGAGCAACAGATAGATTGGTACTTACAACAACAGTACTTAGTACGATACCGACTATGTACTATGTACTATGTAGTACCATAAACCTATCCTTTATCCCGCATAATACAGATACACACACGCATCATAGCTCATAGCACATAACGCAGAAGGCATAATATAAACTAGCATCAATATTCTTCCAATGACTTTCCCTGATATGCAAGTAAGCAGCGGAGAATACATGAACCCCACAAAACGAAATAATATGGAAGACACTCATGTGACGCATCAATCCAACTCATCTGAATGGGATCACAAATCAACTTTTATCGGGGTATACGACGGACACGGTGGACGAGATATCGCAGAATTCCTGGAGGAAACGCTTCATTTGAACATTGCCCAAGAACTCAACCAAAGCGATGAAGCCTCCATTCACGAAAGATTAGAAAGGGCCTTTTTGATGACAGATGTACAAAGCAAGATGAAACACATGCAAACGAGTGGATCCACTGTTGCTTGCTGTATAATTGAACGGGAATTCATCAAAGAGAAGCAGGAGATGAAAATATCGATTCATGCTGCCAATGCCGGCGATGCAAGGGCCGTCCTTTCCTGCAGACCCTCACTTCTTTCGTCAATTCACACCTGCGACGGCCAAAGCACGAATGAAAACACTACTCATGTCACAGAATCTCACAATTATCAAAAGGCATTGAGGCTCACCTCTGATCATAAAGCAGATGATCCAAAAGAAATTGAAAGAATTGAAAATGCTGGAGGCTTCATTCTTCGTAATAGAGTTCTGGGTATCATGGCTGTTGCTAGATCACTCGGTGATCATGGCATGAAAGAATATGTTATTGCCAAGCCATACTGTAAATCCATTAATTTTCTATTGCCTCTTGCATCTGAAGAAACAAATAATAAGGATACATCCGGTACTGATATAGATACAGGTACAGGTACAGATTTAGATATAGATACAAGGGAATTTGTTATCCTGGCTTGTGATGGAATTTGGGATGTGATGGAGGATTGGGAAGCTGTCGATCTAGTCAAACTATTTGTGGGGGGATATGCAAATAATGATCATGATGCCAATCACCATACCAATGATACTATTGTCGATGAAAGACACGCTCGTCAACAAAGAAATGAACGGAGGAATCAAGCTGCAAAAGCACTATGCAAGGAAGCCATAGTAAGAGGGACCACGGACAATATTACTGCACTCGTTGCATGGTTATAATTTATAATTGACATACTGTACACCTACTATCGTATGGATTACTTTTGAAGTGTACAATACTTCCACCTTGAACTTGTGGACCAAGTAACAGAAATTGCAAAATCGCCAATACTATTGAACTTCAATCAAAGTTTGCCATTGTGATAATTATTGTACTATTGTTTTGATGGTCAGGACTGGAAATAAAAATCCAATTTCAGCTGACAAAATACCATAGTGATGGTCTACGGTGAACAACAGTAGTAACGGCAGCTGATCACAACAACGGAACCTAAGTAGAAGGAACCTGTTCATATGAAATAATTAATTTTAACCGGTTTTTTGTATTGACAAATATTATGATGCAGTAGAATAACCCTTTCGTCTAACTTCAAAATGGAAACAAAGCAAAATTTTCCTGTTGACCGTCATGATAGTAAAGCACAGTATGTTGTTAGCATACAATCAAAGTTGAATCCAATTCTCTGTTGCATTATGCGGTCTTCACTTTCTTCCCATCAATAATTCTTGATCTCGGGACAAACTTTGCCAACATCTTTGCCAAATCATTTCTAGGAACCAGGGAAATCTGGAGAGCGGCTGCAATGACCATCATCACAGATAGTGCAGCAAACGCATTTGTGAAAGGCACATAGTTCGTTGATGCAACGCCGACAGCCACGGCCACATTGACAATGACACGCAACATGGTCATTAGGGAGCATATCGATTCATTCGGCATGTAGATGGAACGAATCATTCCCTCGCAGGGCATGTACAGTCCCACCATGAGTTCATAGAACAAGAATGCCCCTACGCAGATGGTGAATGAATGTGGACTATCTTTCTTTACGAGGACGGGTGTGAGGAAGAGTAGCGCGGAGGCAAGGTAGCATATTGTGCACAGGAAATCCACAGCATGCTCATCGTCAGTTTCTTCTTCACCCTCGCTTGTACTTTCTTTGGAAGTGACGATCTTGTCCTCCTTTCTTTTTCCTGTAACAGTAGTGACCTTCTTGATAAGTCTCCGAACCATGGGTTCACCGAACCCTCCAAGGACACCACATGCCATGAAGGCTCCGAAGATGAGTCCATAAGCAGGCTCACCATTGGTGTCGATACCGAGGGCTCCTTTAGGTGCACTCTTGGCGAACGCACGAAGCGCAGGCGACCAAAGGAATACAAAAGTTTGCAGTGACCCCTCTGTAAACCCCTGTATGAGACCAATTCTAGATATCTTGGAATCATTCACAATGGTATTATATGCACCAACTGTAGTTTGTAATTAAAAAAGGTGAGAAGGGTATGTATGTAGGTATATATATAATACGTATATGCATGTCCATGTGAATAGTAATAATAGCAACAAGAGCGAATGAACCACACTGGTAACACCATTCACCAGACAACACAAAACAAAAAACAAGAAAAACGGAGACAACTCACCCATATTTCCCTTCCACGTGGTATGATCAGAGCTACAGTTTCCAGTTCCATAATTTTCAGTCCACATGGCCCACACCAAGATCAAAGCAACACAAGTCAGAACAACTGCACCCTGAAAGGGACCGACCGCTCCAAAGTTAGTAGCAAGACAATGTGCCAGGTACCCTGATAAGATAGCTGCCGAGTTACTGACAATGGTAGAATCTCTGAGAATGGTTTCTAATTTCTCTTCTCCGAATCCTCTGGAGCGATGCTCCGATACTAGCCAACTCTCAAAGACGCTGAATAAAAGGTTTGTGGTGATACCCCCAATAACTCTGCTGGCAATGAGTCCAGCAAAGATGGGAAAGAGTTCAAGGTAGTTGATGAACATTTCAAGCACGCAGTAGAGCATTGCGGCTTTCTTTCTACCAATTTTGTCAACGATGGGTCCGATGAAGGGTGATGTGAAGGCTCCCGCAACAAATCCCAACGAATAGAGGGATGAGACAGAGTATCCATAGCCTTCGTATAGTACATACAAATGCGTGCCTGTTTCATAGGTATGAATGTAAGAGAGGTAAGAGCAGTGTTAGCTTCGTTCGGGTTTTGTGAAATTTTTGGGTACTGTGAAATATTTTGTGAAGAGGTGCACAAAGACGAATAATGAGAAGACTGTGCATGTCACCAAGTGTCAATTCTTACCTTGGAGTCCATCAGCAAGCATGATGGCGGTGTGCACGATCAAGTACTGCAGTCTGAACAGGGTGAATGGATTGAAATTGAAGGGGAGATATTTGTGCTTATGTGTGTGTGCTTTGTTCTTGTTGGATGAATCATTTTGTGCCAGCATCTCAACCTTATGATTATCATCAGGTGTACTAGGACTGGTAGTGCATGCTTCTTCCTGAAGGTTGAAAGAAGCCCTGTCAGAGGAAGTGGATGAGCTCATGCTGGTATCATCATAATCATTGTGATGGTTATCATGGGTATCTGTGGAAGTATCCAGAGCAGGCATACTGCCCGCTGACTTCAAGGATGAAGACTTCAATAGTTTGGCGAGAATGATATGTGATATAATAGAGTCTTCTTGCTTTTCCTTGCTTGATTGTGATGATGATGATGTCGATGTCGACGATGCATTGTGAGTTGCTTGACATGCAAGGGGGTAACGACCGTTATTTTGTGCATCATGGTCTTGGCAATAGTCAGAGTAGGGCACAATCGTGTTTCTATTAGTATCCGTATCACTATCACTATCATGGCAACTGTCACAGATATCTCTTGTTGTGACGGCGGTCGGTGTAGATGCACCAGATTCGCTGCACGATGAGGCCAGCCTCAGCAATGGTTGAGTAGCATCTTCTATTTCCATTTCGTCTTTGTGTGGACCTGGGATGGATATGGGAGAAGCGAGGCAAAGCATGATATTATCTATTATCTAGCAAACAAGCACGACAGAAGACAGGATGCGTCTTTTCACTGCAGTGCGCTTTGTGTGTTTTAACGGGGAATGGCAGTTGTACTACTCCACTTTTAGAGAGAGCGTTATAATTGAAAAAAAAATACATAGATTTTCAAGGGAAGTCTTGGAATGAAGTACGATTGGGCTACTATCCGATTCAAAAATTTCAGCATTCGTTTGCAACCATCGCAAGTACACGACTCAGTTTTCATTGACACCTCCACTGCGCACCCTTTTCGATATGACTAAGTTTCACTTATGCATAATATATGGATCATATGAGCCCAACGGTTTACGAGATATCTTTTGCTATTTTATTCTTATTCAAGAACAGAAGGAAGGTACAGTCAGATTAACACCCCCTCGACACCCCGCGCACAAGGCCGTTTTTTCTTCTTCAATAATTCGTTCTTAACTGAAGCGGCTTCGATCTCCCCCCGTGAAGCGTGAGGGAAGAAAAACATCCTTTACTATCCAGTAAAATAGGATATCTTCTTAGCTTTTCTTAGGATACTCACGCAAAAAACAATGGACACTAACCAATAAATAGGTCGATTGAATCATCATCATACTAATATCTAATGTGTATTATTAATATAGTATGTGGTGGTACCATGACGGGCTAATTTCTAATTTATATTCGATTTGCAATTATTGTAACAATGAACAGCTGACAATGAGTACACATGGTAATTACATAGTATGTACTTAGGTACACAACATCATCACGACGACGACTCATGACAGTCATCACATATTATTATTATGTACTTGATGATTCAATCTCGTGACTTGCTTACAGTAGTATACTAATAGTGAACATGCACGCAGGACAACGCACATTCGTACAATTGTGGAAGCCTCTACTCTGGAATTACTGTACTATAGAATAAGAATATTGACAAGTGTAATAAAACTGTAGATTGATTATACTCCAATCTCAATTATAATTCGCCGCTAAAGTATCGTCCATGCATATCCATGGCCATGTCCTGATTCCTCCTCTTCTTCAGCCTACGAGCATTTACATACTAATAAGCACCATCAAGACCTGCCATGCTCGCAATGATCAATTTGTATCCTTCCTCAAGAGGAACATCCCGATCCACAATGCTGTGGCAAATCTTTGGAATATCTGTATCAAGATCCAAAAACTTTGTCAAATAGATCAACAAATTAAAATCAGCCAACAAATCCTCAAACGTCCACCCAGCCGATCCACTTTTTTGCAATTGTTTCTTCATTTCATCATTCGTCTGTTGCCTTGTATCATGATCTCTATTCGCTTTAGGAAATTCACTCACAAACATATCCGAACTGTGCTGATGGATGGGCACGAGGGTGAGGAAAAAGTTATTCTCTAGAGATTTACTTTCCTTCCCTTCCTGAATGGCAGTGAAGGTATCATTGACATAACAAAATCCAGGATTCTCTCCGACCATGAGTGCCTCTTCCACGACCATCTCCATGCACTGTTTCGACACTTGGAAGGCTTCGAAGGATACATTGCCATCATCCCCAGCTGTTACCTTGACAGTGACGAATGGTGTCTCTTTCGCCCCATCTGCAGCTTCAATCTGCAATTCAGCCGCCATTATGATCTCAGCACTGGACAATTGGAACCCTTTTTCCCGTGGAGGATGTCCAAAGATCCATCCCACCCTCTGTAGCCCAAGGAGAGAAGCGAGTGCTTCAACTTTATCTTCCATGGGATCATCGAGAGCAATGAACCCCTCTGCTGCGTCAGGGTCGGCAGTCTGGGGTGGTTCGTAGATGGCTTCCACAATCACTTTTTTATTTTTGGCTCCGAGGGTAACTTCAGTTCCTGGCAGCTCGGTTCCGAACAAGGTTTCAGATTGTGGTCGCTGATCTGGATCATCATCTTCGTTTATAAATTTACCATAGAGGTATCCGAATCTCTGACGCTGAAAGGCAAAGTTTCTCAAGTATGATTGGAAGGCATTGGAAGAATCTTGATCTAATGATACCCCTTGAGAGCCTACCCATGTTTCTTTCTGCTGCTGTACTTTGAAAACGAATTGTTCGTCCATTGCAACGAATTCATTGAGTGTCCATTGCATTTTCATGGATCTTAATGGCAACATTCCCTTTCGGAATGATTTATCTTTGGTCAATGCATCTGGATCGTGTATGAGTGCAATGGATCCATCGGGATTGATGATGCGCTTCATGTGTTTGGGATGAGATTGAGATTGGTCATCATTGTTACTGTTACTGTTACCGCTACCATTATTGGATCCCTCGTCATCGTTCGAGTTATTACTGTTACTACTGGCATTGCGAATAGTGGCAGTGGTGGTGGGATCAACTCTGCAGTATATCATGGATCCATGCTGAATATTCAAATGGTCTAGAGATTGATTCAGATCGATTGAATTATTACCAGCGGGATCAAAGGATAGCGGTTTGATGTACGACACACCCGGACGATTCACGGCAATCTCTTTCAATATATCGATTCCCAGACTTGAACCAGATAACGATGTTGATTCAATTCGCCATTGGCCCACATTCGTTCGGACTCGGATTATCATTACAGTATTATGATGTGTAGTCGGGTGGTGCAGTGATGTTATGCTTTACGATTTAGGATGCATCATTCATCATCATCCAAAAGAACTCCAACGAAGCTTACG
>Ga0307981_1001138_pt1 | contig 24713 bp, 27 predicted proteins | sample OrgLakmetagen987_FD_201849 | JGI IMG/M metagenome (GOLD analysis project Ga0307981, IMG submission 201849) | Saline water microbial communities from Organic Lake, Antarctica - #987 | ecosystem: Environmental > Aquatic > Non-marine Saline and Alkaline > Saline | place: Antarctica: Organic Lake... | reverse complement strand
GAGATGCAATATCTGGCTGCACTCCAGAACAGAAATAGTCCATTTGCACTGTAAATTTTATTAAACTAATACTTGACCAGACTACCTCAGATGTCTTGCGACGGCCTCATACCGAAAACCGTTCGGCCTCGCCATCAGTCGAAATCCCCCTCTGCCGCAACGAACCCGACGTATAGCATTGTCCTAAAGCTGCTTTCTGTAGAATTGAAACAATAGGGTGACGAGTGTGTTACGCTGAAGTTAAATGATACAATGGAGCTTTTTTACCCCTTGACCTTCAATACTTTGAAAGGTCGTTTTCAGTTCTCGAATCGCCTTCCATCACTGCGAACTATTTTATCGCCGTCAGCTATCCAGCAAATTAACAATTTATATCACATGTCTGCTAACAAGCCCCAACGAGTTTTAGTCATCGATGATGAGCCGGATGTTACGGAATTGCTTCAGTATAAGTTTGAGCAAGAGGGCTACATATGTCGGGTGCTCAACGATCCACTTTCGTTTGTGGGTGTCGCTCGCGAATTTCAGCCGGATCTGATGGTGCTGGATATTATGATGCCGGAACTGAATGGTATGCAATTGTGCCGCATCGCACGCTCCGATTCGACTATGAAAGACATCCCAATTGTCTTTTTGACGGCGCGGGGAGATCCCGAAGATCGGGTCAAAGGATTAGAGAAAGGCGCGGACGACTACATTTCTAAGCCGTTTAATAGCAGGGAGTTAATACTTAGAATACGCAATATCCTAAATCGTGGTGGCAAATCGGAAGAGAGTCGTGGCAAGGCCCGCATACAGATTGCAGGTGTGGCCATAGACGAAGATCTGCACGAGCTCAGAATCGATGATCAGCCGGTTATTTTGACGGCAACCGAGTTTCGATTACTAAAGCTTTTGATGGAGCGCAAAGGGCGGGTGCAGTCACGGGAGAATTTATTGGTGAACGTTTGGCATTACGATACAGACATTGAGACGCGGACGGTCGATACGCATGTTCGCCGAGTGCGAGAAAAGTTAGGGCCGTATGCACATTTGATTGAGACTGTGCGGGGAGTAGGTTACCGTGCAGTTGAAATTAAATGACTACTTTCCTTCTGCTTCTTTCAATACTCGTTCTGGCGGGGCTGCTTCTTCACATCTACAAATTACGAAAGGTGCTGGCAGAGTTTACTGGCGCAATGGGGCGTTCGCGCCGTGTTTTTCAAGAACAGTCGGTTCTAAAATTGAAGCGGCTCGGCCTATATGAACTGACTAACGCTTATAATGCCTTCGCTGACCGTTATGCGGATTACGCAGAACAAAACACCGGCTACTCGGATCAGGTGGACGCGACTTTGGGAGCAGTTCAGGAGGTCGTCATTATTTTTAACCAAGAGCGTATCATTGAATTTGCGAATCGTTCTGCTGAAGCGCTTTTTGAGCAGCGCAATGGGCTGAAAGGCACTCGCTTAGAATCGACCTTACGTTCGCCTGGTTTGCTTGAGTTGCTCGGAAACTTTTCTAAGGACAAAGTTTCAAAATTAGCCCAGGTCAGTTTAGAGCATAATAACGAACTGCTTTGGTTCGAAGCTTCGTGTGCTCAAGTGAAGGGTGTGGCCGTTCCACAGGGGGAGTCCACGCTCCTTGTCTTACACGATATTACCAAGTTAAAGCAACTTGAGGAGATGCGTCGCGAGTTTATTGCCAACGTATCACACGAGTTACGGACGCCATTGACGATTATTAAAGGCTTTGCCGAAACATTGATTGAGGACGATGCATCCATTTCGAATGAAACCCGGACCCGATTTTTGGGAAAAATATCGACCAGTGCAGAGCGTCTCCATATTTTGGTAGAGGACTTGTTGAGCTTATCTCGCTTAGAATCCAAGCCGGATCAAATCGAGTCACAGCTCAATTCCATGCAAAGTCTCTTCATCGAGACGGCAGATAACTACCGCCGCCGAGTCGACTCCCTTGACCAGCAAATTGTCTTGGATATAGATGAGCGGGTGGGGGACTTTTATTTTGATCGTTTCCGCATAAATCAAGTGTTGGATAATCTCGTGGAAAACGTCTTTCGCTATGCATCAGACTTTAAGCAGCTAACATTACAAATCCGACTCGAGTCAGATCTTAATGAAGTGTGTTGTGCAGTCATCGACGACGGTCCTGGAATTCCTGCAAAAGATGTCCCGCATATTTTCGAGCGCTTTTACCGGGTGGATAAAGGCCGTTCGAGGGACCGTGGAGGCACTGGCTTGGGCCTCAGCATCACTAAGCACATCGTGCAATCGCACGGTGGCCGCATCTATGCAGAAAGTGACTTGGGGCAAGGCGTCGCTATTTATTTTTGTCTTCCCTATCGAAATTAGCTAGCTGGGTTCGTAACGCGCTTGACCGCTATGAGATGCGCGCGGATATATCTTGCACATGGAAATAAGCGAAGCGCACGCCCGCGAGTTAGAGCGTCAAGCTCAGCGAAAAGCGGCTTTAAAGTTGGAAATCGAAAAAGATTTAGCCGGAGTAGACTCAATACTGTTCGAGGCGGGCTGCGGTCATGGTCACTGGTTGACTAGCTACGCCGAAAAACATCCTGGGCAGACCTGTGTCGGGATAGATTTGATCTCTTGGCGGATACGAAAATGCAAAGACAAGAAAGCAAAGCGCGCTATGGACAATCTGCATTTTTATAAAGCAGATTTGACCGAGTTTCTGGAAGTCTTGCCCGCTAATGTAGGTTTTGATCAAACAGTGCTCCTCTTTCCGGACCCTTGGCCCAAAGCGAAACATCATCGCCGCCGAATGGTGCAGAGTGCGTTTTTAACTGAAGTCGCTCAGCGCACGCGAGAAGGCGGCAACTTCTGCTTTCGCTCCGACGATTTACCCTATTACGAATGGACTGTGGAGCATTTGCAGGAACACCCTGACTGGATCATCCACGACGAAGCAGTGTGGCCGCATGAAGAAAAGACTTATTTCCAGGATTTGATGGACGGCTATCATTCGGTCATCGCATCTAGAGTATAAGCACAAGGCTCGCGGTGCGCTGTGCCTAAATGTCTAAGCTCACGATGATACCTATTTGAATGAGAATAGAGATACTCAAAAGTGCGTAGACAAAGAACATGAAATAGTCAGTCGCCAAAGTTCGCTCGGTTTTCCGCTTTGTTGAAGACTTTTTCGGAGTCTTCGGTGGTGGCTGATTCGATAGAATACGACTTCCTTGCTTTCGATCGCGTAGATGAGAAATGCGGTCGGTTAAATTTGTCAGCTCAGACATGAGTGAAGACTGACCCTTTTTACGGCAGAAACAAGGTTAGAACAGGCAATTACGTTCATATATCACATTAGGCAATCTAATGCTGTGAGGATTATTAGAAATCAGGTGTTGACGCTTGCTCTATTGAATTGCATCAAAGCGGCTTTCTTATTGGTCCTACCCACGTCAGTTTTTTTTCGGTGAAACAGTTATTTCGTATTTTTGCTTTATTTTTTCTCTGCATGCCAGCTTTGCATGCTGCGGAAAATGGTGTCAGTCCGTCTCCTTATGAGCTGACAAATATACTGGGTTTACCTGTCACCAACGCCATTTTGACGACTTGGGTCATTTCTCTAGTATTTATACTTTTTGTTCGATTAAGCGTAGGTAAGCCAAAAACGATTCCCGGCAAAGCTCAGGCTGTCTTTGAAAGCTTGATCGAAGGTTTACGCGATTTACTTCTACCAATCGTCGGTAAAAAAGCATTTCCATTAGCATTCCCATTATTGATCGGATTGTTTCTATATATTTTGATCCACAATTGGAGTGGCCTAATTCCCGGCGTTGGTGTATTTGGTTTCTATGACGATTATGGTCACCTAAAATATTGGATGCGTCCGGCAAATGCAGACTTGAATTCGACCTTAGGCATGGCACTCGTGGCGATGATAGCATGGTTATTTATAAGCCTTAAAGTTTCCGGAGGTAAATTCTTCATTTGGGAGCTCTTTGGTAACAAGGCTGATAAGAAAGAAACGCCGGGTCCGATCTATGCATTGTTGATTCCAATCTTCATAGGTGTGGGCCTGATTGAAGTCGTATCGATTGCATTCCGCCCGGTTTCACTCTCTTTCCGACTATTCGGTAATGTATTTGGTGGCGAAAATTTGCTGACAAGTATGACTGGAATGGCTCCTTATTTGATTCCAATACCCTTTTACTTTTATGAAGTGCTTGTTGGCGTAGTCCAAGCATTGATCTTTACGCTTCTCGTTGCCATTTATATTGGATTAATGACAAACCACGACGAAGACCACGCTCACTAAATTTCAAATTTTCCGTGTTCGGGACCATGAAGCAAACCGTGGACGACGCAGAAACCAACTAAATACAAAACTCAACGATTACAAATTATGTTCGATATACTCGCAGAAATTACAGGAAAGATTCACGTAGCAGCAGCCGTTCTTGCGGTTCCAATTGGCATTGGCCTGATCGGTCTAAAAGCCTGTGAATCTGTAGGACGCAACCCAGAAGCAGCGACTAAAGTGCTGGTTCAGTCAATTATCGCTATGGCTTTCGCTGAAGCTATCGTCTTCTTCGCCATCTTCCTTGGCTAATAAGTTTTGCCGGCGGTTGCCTTAAAACAACCGTCGGTACTTTTTGATTTTTAAACCACTTTACATGAAGGCCTTATTCTACTCATTCTTCCTAGCCTGTGTGTTACCGTTTGGCCTTTTTGCCGCAGCGGATTCTCATGGGGAAATCACACACACAATTGAGGCGGATCTTGAACACGTTGAAGAAAGCCTTACGGAAGAAGCGGGTAAGCTTCAAGCCATCGCTGGCAAGTTTGGCGTTACATGGCCCACACTGATTGCTCAGATGGTCAACTTCTGCCTGGTCGCTTTCGCACTCTACAAGTTTGCGGTCAAACCCATCGCAGCCACGCTCGATGATCGTCAGCAAAAGATTGCAGATGGGCTTCAATATGCCGAAGAAATGAAAACACAACTGGCTGAAGCTGAGCGTGAGCGTGCAGAAAAGGCCAAACAAGCAGCGATTGATGCGCAAAAGATTTTAGCGGAAGCGCGCGAGCAATCTAAAGAAATGATTGACGTGAAAACTCAAGAAGCCGCGTCGCAAGCTGAAGCAATTATTCGTAAGGCGAGTGAAGCGACTGAGCTGGAGCGTCAAAAGATGCTTTCCGATGTTCGCCAAGAGGTGGCCCGTCTGGTTGTTGCCACTTCCTCTAAAGTGCTTTCCCGCGATCTTTCTGATGCCGAGAAGAGCACCTTCTCCGAATCCGCCGCCAAAGAATTGGCTTCTGCTGGTAACTAAGCTTTCTTACTTTTTGAAATTCACCACAAATGAAACGCGATAAAAAGATCACTCAGTTTGCGAAGAAGCTCGTAGAGCTTTCGAAGGACAACGGAGTTGTGACCGAAGCCCGAGTTGGTGAAGTGCTCGCGGGTCTGAAAAAGTCCGCGCATCGCAACCCGCTTGCGGTTCTTAAAAGTTTTCTCGTTTTTCTTCGTCGCGAAGTGGCCTTGCAAACTGCCGTCGTCTCAACGCCTGGTGCACTGAGTGAAGCTGCTTTAAAAGCGATCGCAGCAAATTACACAGCTGTGTATGGTCGCCCTGTTACAGCCGTGACTAAAATAGATGCTTCGTTAATTGCGGGTGTCCGTGTGCGTGTCGGCGACGACGTGTATGACGCCTCTGTGGCGGGTCGCTTGAAACGCCTCGCTGAAAATGTCCACTAAACCTTTCTGATTCCTTCCATTTTAATCCTTTCTTTTTACAATGAGCTCAATAGTTGAACAAATCGAAAACGAGATCGCTAGCTTCGAAGCTGGCGCCGTTAAATCCAACACAGGTAAGATCGTTTCCATTGCCGATGGTGTGGCCAAGCTCGAAGGCTTGTCCGGTGCCATGTTTAACGAAATGATCGATTTCGGTCAGGGAGTGACGGGCCTCGCACTGAATCTTGAAGAAGATGAAGTAGGTTGCGTTATTTTGGGTGACTACTCCAAGCTGAAAGAGGGCGACGAGGCTTACACTACAGGCAAATTGCTATCCGTGCCCGTCGGGATGGGCTTACTTGGCCGCGTGGTGGACGCGATTGGTAACCCAATTGACGGCAAAGGCCCGATTAATTCGACGGAGACGTATCCAGTCGACCAAGTCGCTCCGGGTATCATTCCCCGTAAATCAGTCGACCAGCCCATGCAAACGGGCATCATGTCGATCGACTCGATGATTCCAATTGGCCGTGGCCAACGTGAACTTATCATCGGTGACCGTTCAACGGGTAAGACGACCATTGCGATTGATACAATCATCAATCAGGCGAAGATCAACAACCAGCACCGCAAGGAAGACGGCACCTTCCCAGAAGGCTTCCGCCCGGTTTATTCCATCTACGTCGCAGTGGGCCAAAAGAATTCCAACATCGCCCGCACAATCAACGTGCTCGAAAAGGCCGGCGCGATGGAATACACGATCATCGTTTCAGCTTCAGCCGGAGACAATCCTGCCAACCAATACATTGCACCGTTCGCAGGCGCATCGATGGGTGAGTTCTTCATGTTCAACGGCATGGATGCATTGATCGTGTATGATGACCTTTCCAAGCAAGCGGTTGCTTATCGCCAAATTTCTTTGATTTTGAAGCGCCCATCCGGACGTGAAGCATATCCCGGTGACGTTTTCTACCTGCACTCCCGTCTCCTTGAGCGTTCCGCTCGCGTGAACGAAGCCAATGGTAATGGTTCCCTCACGGCTCTGCCGATCATTGAGACGCAAGCTGGTGACGTATCCGCTTACATTCCAACCAACGTAATTTCGATCACCGACGGTCAAGTCTTCCTTGAAACTGATTTGTTTAATCAAGGTATCCGCCCAGCTGTATCGGTGGGTCTTTCTGTTTCCCGTGTGGGTTCAGCGGCCCAGATCAAGGCAATTAAGAAAGTTGCCGGTAAGGTGAAACTTCAACTCGCACAGTTTCGTGAGTTGGCAGCCTTCGCTCAGTTTGGTTCCGATCTCGATGCCAAAACCAAGGCTCAGCTTGAGCGTGGTGCCCGCGTGGTCGAACTCTTCAAGCAAACCGCTTTCAATCCAATTCCGGTCGAGGTGCAGTCATCATTGATTTACGCAGTGCAAAACGGATATTTTGACGGAGTTCCCGTGCCAAAGATCGTGGAAGCGACTTCCAGCCTTCGCGAATTCCTTGAAACACGCGGTATCAAGATTATGGATGCGATTCGTTCTGAAAAAGCGATTAGTGATGAATCCGAATCCGCTTTGAAAAAATCGCTCGAAGAGTGGAAAGCCGGTTTCTCCGCCTAATCAATTCTGAATCCCGTATTTTCAATCCTGACTTCTAAATAGAATGGCTAACCTTCGCGACATCCGGCGCCGCATCAAGTCGGTTAAAAACACCCGGCAGATCACGCGTGCGATGCAGCTCGTTTCATCCTCGAAGATGAAACGTGCGCAGGACGCCGCGGTGGCGGGTCGTCCCTATGCCTTGCTCCTAGCTGATTTGCTCGACACCGTCGGCGAAAAGCTGGATCTCTCAGGCGCATCGATCTCACATCCTTTCTTTGAAAAGCGTGAAGTGAAGACCCGTGGCATTCTTGTTCTCTCGACCGACAAAGGCTTGTGCGGACCTCTAAATACCAACCTCTTTCGTAAGATCGTCGAAGATGTGAAGGGCAGTGCGAAGTTTGTCACGGTCGGTCGTAAAGCGACTCAGTTTATTTCCCGCTCAAAGCGCGACTTGATTGCTGACTTTACGATTTCGGATAAAGCAAACTTCAGTGAGTTACGTCCGATGCTGAAATTGCTGATCGACTCCTACCTGAACGGAGAGATTGATACGATCGAGGTCGCCTATCCGAGTTTTGTCAACGTGCTCGTGCAAGAGCCAATTATTCAATCGCTTCTCCCGATCGTCGATCTTCGCGAAGTGCTCGATCAACTGAAGAAGCGTGTCGGCGATTTACCCTCACTCGAAGCTCGCACCGACGGTCGCGAGATGGTCTTTGAGCCTTCTGCTGAGGAAGTCCTTGAGCAGCTACCCGATCTTTACGTCAAAGTAATCATCCACCAACTACTACTTGAAAGCCGTGCGGCTGAGTATAGTGCACGTATGGTTGCGATGAAGGCTGCGACTGATAACGCATCAAGCCTCGTCGACGACCTCACACTCGATTACAATAAGGCACGCCAAGCAGCGATTACTCAGGAAATTCTCGAAATCGCGGCCGCATCTGCCGCCAACTAATTCTCACTTCTGAATCCAGCATTCTTCCCATCTTTTAAATTATCATGAGCAAAAACGGTAAAATCGTCCAAGTCATCGGCGCCGTCGTCGACGCAGCCTTTCCGCAAGACAGCGTCCCAGAAATTTACGACGCCATCACAATCGCCTACAAAGTGGGGGAGTCTGAAAAGAACCTCACGTTGGAAGTGCAACAGCACCTCGGCCAAGGTCTCGTGCGTGCAGTGGCCATGACGACTACCGACGGACTCGTTCGCGGCATGGAAGTCGTTGGCACAGGATCATCGATCTCTGTTCCTGTGGGAGAAGCCGTTCTTGGCCGCATCTTTAATGTGACCGGTGATACCGTCGATGAAAAGGGACCTGTCGCCACGGACGAGCGCCGCTCGATCCACCGCCAGCCGCCCGCATTGATCGACCAGGCTACAGAAGCCGAAATCCTCGAAACCGGTATCAAGGTCATCGACCTGATTTGCCCGTTTACTAAGGGTGGTAAAGTCGGTGCTTTCGGTGGAGCGGGTGTGGGTAAGACCGTTGTCATCATGGAGCTGATCAATAACATCGCTAAAGCGCACGGTGGTTACTCTGTATTCGCGGGTGTTGGTGAGCGCTCTCGTGAGGGTAATGACCTTTACCACGAAATGTCTGAAGCAGGCGTTATCGACCAAAACGATATCAGTAAGTCCAAAGTAGCCCTGGTCTATGGTCAAATGAATGAGCCCCCCGGCGCACGTATGCGTGTCGCACTTTCCGGTCTGACCATGGCCGAGTATTTCCGTGACGAAAAGAACCAAGACGTTCTGTTATTCGTGGATAATATTTTCCGTTTCTCGCAAGCGGGTGCTGAGGTGTCCGCGTTGCTTGGTCGTTCGCCATCTGCGGTCGGTTACCAACCCACACTTTCTCAGGAAATGGGTAATCTTCAGGAGCGGATTACGTCCACGAAGAAGGGTTCGATTACTTCCTTCCAGGCGGTTTACGTTCCTGCCGATGACTTGACTGACCCTGCGCCAGCCAACACCTTCGCCCACTTGGACTCGACCATCGTGCTAGAGCGTTCAATTGCTGAGCTTGGTATCTACCCTGCGGTGGATCCACTTGCTTCAATCTCCAACGCACTCGATCCAGCCATCGTTGGTGAAGAGCACTACAAATGCGCCCGTGGTGTGCAAAACGTGCTTCAACGCTACAAAGATCTACAAGACATCATTGCGATTCTCGGTCTCGACGAGCTGTCTCCTGAAGATAAGCAAACCGTTTATCGTGCACGTAAGGTTCAGAAGTTTCTCTCTCAGCCTTTCCACGTTGCGGAAATTTTTACGGGCACTCCGGGTGAATACGTTTCCACTGCAGACACGATTAAGGGTTTCCAAATGATCCTTAACGGGGAATGCGATGACCTTGCCGAGAACGACCTCTACATGAAGGGCAACATCGACATGGCCATCGAAGCGAGCACGAAAGACTAATCGCTGCGCTCTAATTAGGAATTAGAAATAAAAAATTACGAATCACACGATCTGTAACGTATCCTAAATCCTGTATTCTCAATTCTGACTTCTCAAAAATGATCACTCTCGAAATCATCACTCCAGATGCAAAAGTCCTTAGCACTAAGGCGATACAGGTGGTCTTGCCGACGGAATCTGGCGAAGCGGGTATCCTAACGGGTCACATCCCGATGGTGACTAAGATCATCGCGGGTGAGTTGAAAGTAATTAAAGAAGGCGGAACGGAATTTATCGCGGTAGACCACGGATTTGCTAAAATCTTAGGTAATACAGTGTCTGTTTTAACCGAAGCGGCTATCGATGTCGCTGAAATCGATCTGAGTGCAGTAGAATCGGCTCAAGCCCGTGCCGAAGAAGCACTTCGCGCCGCGGAAGCAGAAGGTCTTGATCCATCAGAGGTCGACCGCTTGCAATCCAGCGTCCAATTCCTGATTGCGCAGAAACTAGCCAAAGGCCGTCGCCGATAGTTTTAAATTACTGAAGATTTCTAAAATGCATCTAACCATGCGCCTCAATAATTTCGAGAAAGGCGGGTAAGACGGTTCTCAGCTTTGCCGGACCGATGCCTTTGATTTGAATCGCTTCGCGTTCGTTCTTGGGCTTGAGGTTGGCGAGTTCGGCTAATACGAAGTTTGGGAAAACTGTATAGGCTGGTTTGCCCGTGGTGCTGGCCAGCTCGCTTCGTTTCGCAACTAGCTTACCGTAAAGCACCTGATCTAAAATACCTTCGGGTGCCTGGCCTTTGCTGCGTTTGCTTTTACTAGATGTAGCACTCCCGGCTGTGCGCTCAGGGAATGCCAATGGGGGCGTTTCATCGCCTCGCATGACGCGTGAACCAAGCTCTGTCAGCCGGAGAAGGGGAAAGTTGTCGACGGTTTCTACACGAACCAGATCGGCTTGTTCCAGGCAGTCGAAAAGTGCGTCTACATAGACACTACCTTCACGCTTAAGCAGTCCGTAGGTTGAAAGGGCGTCGAGTCCTGCGTCGATAATCGGTGCGGCTTGGCTACCGAGTAAACATTGAATGATTTTCCGCTTCCCAAATCGGGGTTCCCACTCGTCTGCACCACGTTTTGAACTCATTCGTGCAACACCACTCAGGGCCATTTTAACCAGCGTCCATTCGTCGGCTGCCAACTCACGATTAGTTACTTGCTTACGTTGCTGACAACTGTCGCAACGGCCGCAGGGCTGTGCGTTTTTCTCTCCAAAGTAGTTGAGGATCCACTGCTGACGGCAAGTAGAGGCATACGCGAAATCGATTACAGATTTGAGCCGTGCTTCGTCACGTTTTGCTTTTATGGCCAGTGCATCTCCGTCGAGCGGGAGATCGCGTCCGCTTTGACCGAGCTTTAAAATACGGGTGCCTTTGAGACGTCGACCCGGAACTTCGAAGCGCTCGATCCATTTTTGTCGGGACAAAACAGAAATCGCCGAGCTGACTGCCATGGGATTCACTTTCCGGCCAAGCCGTTCGCAGAGATCATCGATCGGTAGGCGAACTTCGTGCTTGGCATCGCTTTCTGCGCATAGGAGATCAAAAACTTCAGCAATTAAATCTTTACCGGGATTGGCGCCTTCGACGAAGAAATCTTGCACGCGTTTATCGGCATAGGAAAAGAGCATTTCGCAGACTGATGGGGCCCCGTCACGTCCTGCGCGACCACCTTCTTGGTAATAAGCTTCCACACTACCCGGCATTTCGTAGTGGCAGACGAACCGGATATCCGATCGGTCAATGCCCATACCAAAAGCATTGGTCGCGACGACGACGTCAGATTTACGCTGCATGAAAATATCTTGAGCGGTCGTGCGATCTGAATCGGAAAGCCCACCGTGATAACGTATGACCGAGCCCGCGAGTGGCTCAATGATGGCCGCAACCGCATCGACAGATTTGCGGGTGGCGCAGTAAACAATCCCTGTCTTATGCGTTTTAATTAAGCGGAGCAGGGCGTTTTGTTTATCAAGATTTGAACTGATTTTCAGTATCTTGAAACTAAGATTTTCGCGCGCAAAACCAGCTACGAACTCTGCCGGTGCTTGCATGTTTAGGACCGCCTTGATGTCTGCTTGCACATCTGGAGTTGCTGTCGCCGTGAGCGCAATACAGGGGGGTGACCCGAGCGCTTTGCGGGCCTCGCCGAGCCGCATGTAGTCGGGACGGAAGTCGTGCCCCCATTGCGAAAGGCAGTGCGCTTCGTCGATGGCCAAGAGACTAATCGCGTCTTTGGAGAGTGCGTTCAAAAAGCTTTGCGAACGAAAGCGCTCTGGTGCGACGTAGACGAGTTTCAGCGTTTTCCGGCGTATCGCATCGAGGGTTTCCCGTTGCGCTTCGAGTGACTGCGAGCTGTTGAGGAGTCCTGCTGGCAACCCACGAGCCTGCAGCGCATCGACTTGATCCTTCATTAACGCGATTAAGGGCGAAACTACGAGCGTGACGCCCGGTAAGAGCAGCGCCGGAAGTTGAAAACAGAGGCTTTTGCCGCCACCGGTCGGCATGACGACCAGTGTGTCCTTATGCTCTAGAACGGAGTCGATGATTGCCTTCTGAGGCTGCCGAAAAGAGGGCATCTCAAAGTATTTCAGCAAAGCATCTTCGGGCGACATGCTTCAGAGTGTGCAAACGTTCATTGGTTTGCCAAGCTTAAGTGTAATTTTATGCGCTGAGCCCAAGCTGTAATATCATTTCTAAAAAAGGTTTGAACAAATGACTAGGTCAAACCGTAACCTCGAAACTCTGTTTCAGCTGTCCATGGGGCACCCGCTTCAATCACCCTACGGGCATCCCGCGCAGCGCATGTGCGTCAACCTAAGGAATTTATACCAATGATTTAGTTTTTCTGGAAAAATAGTAGGGACTACAGGATTTTTTACCAAGTTAAGACAAGCGCTGGTATTAGGCAGATCTCCGTCTGCCCCAGATGGCAACTTGAAGGCGGCGGTTTCGGCGAAACCGCCCTACCTGTGACGCTCAAGCTTAGCCCAATGGCGCTTAGAAATAATCGCCGCTCACTAGTTATGTGAACGCGTTTGCTGCACGAGCGTTTGACTTCTTTAGGGGCTTTCAAGGTAGGGACGTTTCGCGACTCGACTGAGCTCGCCGAAGTCCGAAACGTCCGTTCGCACGCGATGCGGCATAGTTAAAGCGTTGCCCACAAAACTTTATTCGGTAGCCATCCCCAACACCCAGTCTTCAGACCTTAGGTTGACGCACATGCGCTGAGCGGGATACCATCTACGCGCTGTTGCGCTACGTCTGTTTCGGGGTACGATCTTTTCGACCCCGGTTCAGAGAACCGAGGCTACACAAGAATCACTTTAAGGATCTAACCTTTTTGAAAGTGTTACGAGTTGCAGTCGGGCAATTTTTGGAGTCTACAAAAGGCTTTTCAGTTATCGTTAAGTGAGCGGGTGGACTCGCGTCGAAAAGCTACCGAGATTCATTTCGCTGAGATCCGGCAAATGGATCAAGTAGAGCACATCCGAATCTATCCAGAAGATCGCTTCTTGTGTAAATTGCATTCCCAAACTGATGCCCATGGCTTTGTCGCAGTCAATGCCCCAGCCGTATTCTTTCCAAGTGCCTTTCGGAGCTTCACCTGAGCAACGAAAGTAATCGAATCTCTTTTTCTTGAGAAGCTGTTCGAGGGCTTGATCCGCTTCGAGGTTCAACGCCTCGTCTTGCTCAATTCCATTTGGATTGTAAGCCGTCACAATTGCGAATGATTCCGGAAAAGGGACATCCGCGGCGCGGATCACAGTCTGCACATATGCTGGGTTCATCTCTTCAAAGTTCTCATTACGCGCGACGGTAGGCTTCGGCGAGTCCCATCAGTGTGAGGTTCTCAACGAACTCACTTTTGTGGGCCCAGTCCTTGGTTAGGTTCGCGATGCTACCGCCAGTCGAAAGAACGACAGGTCTTGGCTCGCCACGACCGATGAGTTCATCGATGACGCGCTGAAGCAGCGCATCAATCATACCGGAAAAGCCGACGGCAACGCCAAGCTGCATCGCATGCACGGTTGATTTACCAATCGCGCCTTTGACGTTGATCAGATCCTCTGGTTTTAGCTCGGGCAGTAGGGCGGTCTGTTCGTGCAGATATTTTGTCATAACTGCGAGGCCCGGGGCGATGATGCCTCCTTCGTAGCCAGCACTGGAGAGAATGTCGAAAGTAACCGCAGTGCCTAGATCAATAACAATGGCGGGTGTGCCGTAGAAGGCTTGAGCCGCGATCGCATTGGCGATGCGGTCTTGCCCGATTTCTGCCGGTTTTGGATAAACAAGCTCCAACCCTCGACAGCTTTCATGGGTGAGGTGAAAAAGCGGTAGCTGTTTTGGTAAGCTCGCTTCGAGTGATTCGTTCACTGCCGGAACCACCGAACAATAGGCGATGCCTTTGGCAGTCGATAATTGCTCAGAGAGCTGATCCACTAGCGTATTTGAGGATCCACTACATAATGCGGCGGTAGGAAAGTGGCCTGTTTGGGTTACAGTGCGTTCAATAACTATTCCGTAGTGGACGCTTGTATTGCCAATATCGATACAAAGTAGATTCATGCGTGTATTAAGAATCAAAAACTACGAATTAGGAATGTTCTTTTTAAGTGTAACATCTCCCGCTCGAATTGCTTCAACGCCATTTGGTGTCTCAATAAGAAGGGCTCCTGTGACGTCGATGCCCCCGGCGATACCGGTAATTTCGGTGTTACCGCGCAGTGCGGTAACGGATTTCCCCTCAAGCGCATTAAGCGGTGCCCAGGCCTCGGGGAGCGACTCTTCGCTAGTGCCTTGAATACAGGCATCATAGGCGGCGGTGATCGCTTTTAGGGTGACCGCAGCTACAGTGTTGAGTGGCAGTTCTTCGCCGTGGATCGCATACAGACTGGTCGCGAGGGTGCGTATTTCTGCAGGAAACTGCGTCGGGTTACTATTCACATTGATTCCGACGCCAAAAACAATGCTGCGGATCCCATCTGCATCCATTTTCGCTTCGGTCAGCATTCCGGCGAATTTGCGCCCTTCGCAGTGTAGGTCGTTCGGCCATTTGATTTTGAGCGGAGCCTTTGGAGTCAATGCTTTCAGTGCGCGGCAGATATGGATGCCGGCCCAGAGGGTAAAGTGCTGGAGTTGCTGGGCGGGGATGTTGGGCTCGAAGAGGACGGACTGGTAGAGGTTATCGGCGGAGCCACTTTGCCAGGTGCGACCGAGGCGTCCACGCCCTTTGGTTTGGCAACTAGAAGTGACTGCAAAGGGGCCTTTGCGGCCATGGGTGAGTTGTCGCTCCGCTTCATTGTTGGTGCTATCGATTACTGGGTAATAGAGCACGGGTAGTTCGCAGCCGAGCTGGTCCAATTCGTGGCGGAGCAGGCTGGGGTGGAGGACCTCCGGAAGCTTGCTTATGCGGTAGCCGCGGTTGCGAATCGCTTCGATCGTGAAGCCTTGATCGCGGAGCTTTTCTAATTTCCCGTGGATAGCCGGCCGCGAAATGCCTAAAGATTCGGCAAGTAAGCTGCCCGAAACGTGGTCACCAGAAGCGTCGATCAGCGCTTTTATGATACTGCAGGCGTCTGTGCTCGATTCGATTCTTTTGTATTCGTTGTCTGTGTTAAGCATTATTCAGCTTCTTTAATAATGGCCAGCGGCCGACCTTTGATACCCACATAAACAATAACAATGTCAGCAGGAAGCTCACCATCATTGCTACCATAGTGCCAAGTATTGACCATTTCTATAAGTCCATCACCCGCTTTGACGAGCTGCGTCTTCCCGTCTTCCGCGTGGACAGTAATTTCCCCGGAGATCAGATAGCCGGCATTTATTGAAGGATGCTTGTGCAGCTGGAGTTGTGTGTGCGGAGGAATGACGATTTTAACGACACTGATTTGTGGCGCTTCAGTCGGATATGCGGGGAGGGTGTCTCCGTTCCAAGAGGCGTCTGATTGGACGAGAATATCGACTTGAACATCGCCATGAGGGTCGGCTCCAGACACGAATAAAGGAGTTAGTAAAAAAAATAAAAGTGATTTTTTCATAAGGATGTTTAATTGAGATTAGATGGTTTATGACCAATCCAAGCCGATGTCTTTCCAAGTGCTTTGATGGATCGGTGCTCCGGTTGAAATGAAGTCGAGCCCAAGTGCTCCGAGTTTGGGCAAGGTATTGTGGGTGATTCCGCCGCTGGCTTCTGTGTAGGCGCGGTCGCCGATTAGTTCGATCGCTGCTTTCAGTTCTTCAGTGCTGAAGTTGTCGAGCAATATGATATCTGCGCCCGCTTCGAGGATGGGCTCGATTTGATCCAGATGGTCCACCTCTACCTCGATGGCGAGGTCTTCGCAGGTTTTTATGGCGAGCGTGACGGTCTCGGTCAGGCGATTACCTCCCGTCGCTCCAGCTACGATCAGATGGTTATCCTTCAGCATCACGCGATCAAAGAGTCCCATGCGATGATTACAACCGCCACCACAAGCGAAGGCATATTTCTGAAGTATTCGATAACCGGGGAGTGTTTTACGAGTGTCGAGGAGGGTGGTGTCACTTTCACCCAAAGCATTTACGTAAGCCTGTGTTTCGGTAGCGATGCCGGAGAGGTGTTGGAGGAAATTGAGTAGGATGCGCTCAGCTTGGAGGAGCGCGGTGCTCGGGCCGCTGAGCTCGCCGAGCGATTCACCGGGGTCGGCGGCATCGCCATCTTTTAAACCGGGTTCGAAATGACAACCGTCTCCATAGCTATTTAAGACAGCTTGCACGAGAGAAAGCCCGCAGACCACCATCGGTTCGCGTGCGATCAGTCGGGCACGGCCCCGCGCACCTTCCGGCATGAGGCTGGTGGTGACATCGCCTAGACGTTGTGGGCGATGAGCGAGTCCCGCACCAGCGAGATCTTCTATCTTAGCCAGCCCGATCAATTGCCTGAGATAATCAGTGTCGATCTGATCCCACGAGAGACGAGTTTGAAATTGGGTTACTGGAAAGCGCCTGGAGTCGGACATAAGCTTATTCGTAAGATTCGATCTGTTTGACCTTACCGCTGGCTTGGTCGAAGACGACGACTTTTTCTATTTCTAGACGATTGCTGTCGGTGCCGATGCCAATGCCAGTTCCGACGGAGCTATTACCACCACCCAAGACTGTGCCCGCTCCGAGGGCAAGTCCGACCGAGGGCGAGCGTTTAAAATAGCGCCAAAGGGTCTCTGCGCCAGAATCTGTCTGAATGGTCGCGGTGCGATCCGGCTTGCCGAGTGCCATCTCCACTTGTTCGCGATCAAAGCCAACCACGACCCGACCTTCTCGAATTAAACTTTTCGTTTCTACGCTGTAGGAGTCAAACAGGACTTGGTTTTGACCAATCCTTTTATCGGGTGAGGCACATCCTACCAAAAGCAGGAAAGTTATGATGGATAGCACTGAGAACAAGTTTTTCATAAAGTGAGCATACGCTTCATTTACGTTTTTTAAAGCGCTTTAATCCAGAAGCTAAGTCTTTACTGGCTGTTTACGTTGGCTACTTTTCTCTAGCCAATCAGTCAACTCGGCATCTGAAAGTCTTAGGTCGGCTAAGGCGAGTATTTGAAGTGCGGCCTCCTCCTCGCTCGCTTGAAACCTGTATCCGTTGATTTCGAGAAATAAAGCTGCAGCCATAAGCCCGGAACGTTTATTGCCATCAAGGAAAGGGTGGCCTTTGACTATTCCAGAAGCATAGGCTGCTGCTAATTCGTAGATTGTGGCTTCTTTATAATGGAAGAGTTGCAAGGGTTTACTCATGGCAGCATCTAGACGGCCTTCGTCTCTTATTCCATCGGCTCCGCCAAAGCGAGTAATCAATGAAGAGTGAAAAGCGAGACAATCACTCTTTTCAATCCAAGCGGGTTCTTTCATTTAGCGAGCTCTCTGAAAGTGTTGCGGTAACGTTGCATTAAGTCCTCCGCTAATTGCATTTTCTCAGCAAAACCAGGTTGCTCGGGATTGATCTTGAGCGAGTTGTTGGGAGCCTCCGTCAGATACACGGTCGCACCTTCTTCAACTTTGAGTGTTTGAAGGGCTTCTTTGGAGAGCACGATTCCGAGGGAATTACCTATTTTACGAATTTTGGTTTCGATGGCCATAGTGATAACGAATGTTATTACGCATATTTTGTCAATACAGGATGCCGTCTACAGAAAGACAGAAGGAGAGGCTTTACCTAGTCGCTACTTTTTATAAACTTTCGTCTATGGCATGGCGGATCGCAGACTACATCGAACGTGGTGAAATTGATAATCGCGTAAAAGGCGGGGTGACCGGGCAACTTTGGTTCTCTGGAAGGAAGGATCCGATTCGACTCGAGCTGACTGGGAATGCATGGGCAGATTTGGCTGGGCATTCCCTACACTTCGATAATCCGGAGCCCAAACCAATGCCCGGGCATCTTTCAAGCTTTGCGGCAGAGCAAACTGGCGTGGTGGGCGACATCACGGCGGCTCGTAAGGTAAAGGTTTTGGATTTTCCAATCGAGGAATTGGAGAAATACTACAAAACGGGAATCCCTATGCCCTATCACTGGGGAAATAGTCTCTACTTGGAGTGGTATAGTGTCCGCAATGGGCGGGTCGTTGTTGAGGCGACAAGTTATCAACTACGGGTCGGGACCGAAGCTACTTGGAAGCTCTCAGAAGCTGAAGAATCCGATCAACAATCAGCGAATGCCCGTGCCATGATTGATTTTACGAATCAGTTAGTGGATGCGACTGAAAAATCGGAATTGTCCGATCCTGATGACGTAGACGATACCCCGCAAAGCAGAGCCGAAGCTGAAGCCGATGCTGAATCGGCAAGGATGGATTTGTTATTGGATCGAGTCAGCGCTCGATTAGAGCGCGAAGGGAATGACTCGGTGCAGTTCGAACGTATTTTGAAAGAGGAGCGTGCGCGCTTACGTCGAGAGCGGGGTGAACCTGATCCCGAGCCATTGAGCTCGGAGCAGGCTGCGGAATTTAACGAATGGTTCGAAGCCACTAATGCTGAAGCCCCTGAAGTCACCGGCACGAAGGATGCATCCGATGAACATCCACTAGTGGAACATTGCCATCGGTTGGGGAGTCGCTTACAGGAAGCGATTAAGCGAAATGGCTGGCTTCCGGAAAATGCTTTGGAAGAGCATCCACTGCATGAATTAGTCCACGGGGTTTGGTTTGCGACAGCAAAATTAGCGGGGGCGCTGAACGGGGGCTTGGAAGATTGGCCACCGGATTCATTGATCGCTGGAGATACGCTCGTCCGATTGAAGAAAGCGCGCAGCTACTTTAAAGACGCTCTGCGCGCGCTCGATTCGGCCGACGCTGAAAAGCTGACCGACGCCCAGTGGTTGCCTCCGGTTCGACAGGAATTACAAGGCATTCTCCAAACGGTGGAAAGTTTGATCGATGAGGTCAGGGGAGTCCTCGGAAGGACTGAGGAAGGTTAATCTGTTAGGGCGCTTCCACGGACAGCGTATCAAAACAGCTAAAGTCGCTTGGATTGAGCGTGACTAAGCGGGTGATCCCATTTTCAAGCATCGTTGCGACTATATTTGCGTCGTGAATGCGCTTTCCAGTTAGTTTGTGCGTGGCGACTAACTTGAGGAGTCGGTTGGACACCTGAACGGTTTCTTCCAGGATCTGAATGCACTGCTGAAAACTAGCTATGTTTTCGAGGGCCTGAATGGGATCCATGCCGAGGCCATTTACTTCGTGTGGACGGGTCGCGACGACTAGATATTCTCGGAAAACCTGGGCGTTAGTGAATAAGCTGCAAGTGCCCTTAAATCCGGACTCAAGCAGTGCATGGCAGTCAGTATGAGCGGATCGCGAAGTATCTGTCGCGGCCAATAATATATTCGTATCGAGAAAAATGGGCTTAGCGTCCGTTCTCATCGTAAATGGACGCGCGCTCCCATGCCGCACTGTTTTTTAGCCCAGAGTTCACTTGATTTAGTTTTAACTGAGGCGGTTCGGAGCCTTCGGGCAGATCGGATGTCATTTTGGCGGCTTGCTCAAGCAGTAGCTGGACCTCTTTTTGCAAGGAGCGTCGATGGCGGGCCGCCCTTTTTTTAAGTCCTTCGAGTGTAGCTTCGCTTAATTCACGAACATGTATCGATTTCACACTAGTATCATTATGATACCAAAATATGTGTCAACCCATGTTTTACTTCGGAAGGTCAATCTCAGGCGCTTCGGTCATTTCAGCACTCGTGTTGAGGTTTTTAAGCTTCACTTTGAGCTCGAAGAGATCGGTGCGGCGGTCGAGTCGTGGAGTCACAGAGCCGGATGCGCGGGAGCGGTAGAGATCCTCAGTATCGACGTCGGTCACGAGGAGCGTTTCTACATTGGAATCGGCGATTGCTTGAATCCCATCGCGGGCGAACTCGAAATCAGAAGGGGTGAAAACAGCGGCTTGGCCGTAGTGGATGTCCATCGCGGGCACGCTGGGAAGATTGCCGATGATTCCGGCTGTCGCGACGAAGAACTGATTCTCGATCGCCCGGGCCTGTGCGCAGTAACGGACCCGGAGCTGCCCGTGGCGGTCGTCGGTGCAGTAGGGGACGAAGAGGATTTCGACACCTTCGTCGGCGAGATAGCGGCTGGCTTCGGGGAATTCGACGTCGTAGCAGATTTGCACGGCGATCTTCGCCTTGGGCGTGGGCAGCACGATGAGTTCATTGCCGCCGTCGATGCCCCAGTAGCGTTTCTCAGCGGGCGTGATGTGCAACTTAGGCTGCGAGATGTAACGGCCGTCTGGATCAAAAATAAGGCACTGGTTTTGCAACTTATCGCCGACTTTGATCGGATGGCTACCTCCAATGATGTAGACCCCATATTTTTTGGCTAATCTTGACATCAGCTCAATGAAGGGCTCGGAAAAGTCTGTAGCCAGTTTACGGATACCTTCGAGGGCCGAGAGCGGCTCGATCACGGAGAGCAGTTGAACCGAGAAAAACTCAGGGAAGAGCACGAAGTCGGCTCGGTAGTCGGCAGCGGTCTCGACAAAGTATTCTACTTGGTTGGCAAAGTCTTCAAAGGTATCGATTTTGCGGACTTGATATTGCACACAGGCGATGCGGACTTTCGAAGAAGGCTCCGTTTCGGTGTAGTCGGTGTTTCGCCACTCGATTAGGCTGGCGAGGTTACGACTCATTGGGTCGACAATGTAGTTCTGAAGAATCCCGCGGACGACGAAGCCTTCACTGAGTTGGAAGCTGAGCACGTTATCGTAGATTTCGCCTTCTTTGACCCGCTGAATGTATTCTTCGGGAGTGAGCGTGTCGGCGTGTTTATCGTATCCGGAGATGCGTCCTCCGGCGAGTATGCGGCAGAGGTTGAGTTTTTTGCAGAGTCGGCGGCGGGCCTCGTAAAGCGCTCGGCCGATGCCTTTGCCCTGGCAGTCAGGATCTACGTAGACGTCAGCTCCATAAAGTGTATCGCCTTTCGGATCGTGATTGTGGAAATAACCGCCATCGGTGATCCCGCCATAAGTGTGGGCGCGGTAGGGGTCGCGAGAGCTCTGTATAATTAGTGAGGCGACCGCCCCGACGATTTTTTCATCGAGTAGCGCGACGAGCTGGCCCTCCGGAAACAGCTTAAGGTGGTTGCGCAGTTGCCGCTCGCTCCAGACGACGTTTTCTTCGGCCGTCAATGGAAAGGCCTTCTTATTCATCGCGATTAGATGCGGAATATCTTCCAGCTCAGCTTTGCGAATGAGAACGGAACCGGATTTAGTTTGCAGCGTAAATGGTGACATACCCTAAAGCATTCCGTATTCGCGGCAGTCAGTCAAGAGGTGCGCGATTTACGATGAAGAATACCTTTTTGCATAATCGATGTGTCTACAATTTTAGGCTAAGATGCATAAACACAAAATACGCAGAAGACACAAAAGGGTAGTGACTCTTTGTCTGACCGACGAGTCCTTTAAAAGAGACTCGCCAGCGTTCGTCCGGTTTGCCATCGATTGAAGCCATGTTTGTGGAAATTGCATTTGTTGTCCTGCTCGCGGTTGGAGTGACCTACTTCTTTTGGCTGTTGCTCCGCTCGGCTTCAGCAAAGATCCGTGCGCAATATGTGCAACTTGCGGAGCGATTTGGTTTAGAGCTGACTGAGCCGGAAGTGAAGATGGCGGGCTTTGTTCGACCCGAGCCATTCGTTCATGGGCACTACAAAGATCGAGAAATTTCGATTTCTGCACCGGGAAAGGGCCTGCAGAATACTCGTCAGAGCGAAACGGCCATTAAAGTATCGACCGTGGCAAAGGACCTTCAAGTGCAGATGGCAATAAAGGGAATGATGATCGGATTAAAGCAACGCGATAGTCAGGCCAAGACGCGGTGGAACTCCGGTGATGCGGCTTTCGATGCGGCAGTGGACGTGCGGACGAATCAGGCTGAGCGGCTGACCGCGATTTTAGATCTCGCGATGCGCACGCGCATTCTGAAATTATTGAAGACGAGTAAAGGCACGCTCTATGTGGGCAAGGGCATGCTAAGCTTTTTTAAGCTCGGGCTGGTTTCCAAAGAGGCGGAACGTGTGCAAATCGAGTTGGCGGCGGATCTGTTAATTGAGTTGGCAGAGTCGATTGAACGCTAGGCTGAATAGGTTTAGCAGCTTGGACGGCCTAAACTTAATTATTTTCTAATAAGATGGATACGTGATACGTCTTACTAATATGCATCCCTTAAAAACAACCTGTCTCCTCACCTTGATCGCCGCTCAGCTCTGTGCCCAGCCAGCAATTACCGTCTATAATCAAAACTTTGGGGTCGTCCGCGATACCATCACACTCGATCTGAAAAAGGGTCTCAATGATACCGCTTATTCCGGGGTGACAGCTCAGTTAGAGCCGGAATCCGTTGTGCTGCGGGATCCATCGGGCCAAGTCGCTCTCAGCGTGGTTGAGCAGAGCTACCGGGGGGACCCCGTTGATCAACAGCGACTTCTGCAAATGTTTGAGGGACAGACCATCGAATTTTTGAAATATATTGATGGTAAAGAAGTCATTGAAAAAGGGAAGATCGTGCGGGCCCCATCAATCGTGATAGTTAAAGATCAATACGGAAACCAACAGCAAAAATCTCTGGAGCCGATCATTGAAGTGGATGGAAAGCTACAAACTAGACTGCCTGGACAGCCGCTTTTTCCGAGCTTGGGCGATGACTCCGTGCTTCAGCCGACCTTATCTTGGAAGCTGTTTTCAGATATGGAGACGAAGTTCGATGCGCAGCTCAGCTACCTGACTCAGGGAATGAGCTGGAAGGCGGACTATAACTTGGTCCTGCCCGAAGAGGGCGATGTCGTCACGCTGACTGGTTGGGTCTCGATCGAGAATAATACGGGAAAGACTTTTGAAGACGCGAAGCTCAAGCTGATCGCGGGTGATGTCAACAAGGTGCAGGATGGACAGGTGGACCCATTTGGAGGGGTGAGGGCAATGGCATTCGATTCTATTCAGGAGAAGGCTCCGCAAGTAGAGGAGAAGAAGTTTGACGAGTTTCACATGTATTCGCTGCCCTTGGCGACCACTCTGCGCGATCGCGAAACCAAGCAAGTTGAATTCGTGCGTGCGGAAGCGGTACAGACGACCAAACGCTATGTCTATGACGGCGCGAATATTCCGTCTAACTGGCGGTTCTACGGCGGCGTGAATAACAATCAAAACTACGGGCAAAATGCGAAGCCGGATGTGGCCATTTATCGGGAATTTGAAAATACCGATGTGAACGGGCTTGGCGTGCCGCTCCCGGCTGGAAAGACGCGGTTTTACCGTATGGATACCGATGGACAGATCGAGTTTACAGGAGAGAATGTGATCGACCATACCCCCAAGAATGAATTGATCCGCGTCTATTTAGGTAATGCCTTTGACCTGGTCGGGGAACGCACGCGGACTGCATTTTACAAGCATCCCTCGCGCGACATGATGCGCGAGACCTTTGAGATCGAGATTCGCAATCGCAGTGAGGAGACGGTCACTGTGCAAGTGGTCGAGCATCTCTATCGCTGGAGTAATTGGGAGCTAATCGAATCGAACATGAAATGGGCTGGTGTCGATGCGCAAACGATTGAGTTTCCGGTGACAGTGGCACCCGATGGCACTCAAACGGTCAGCTACACGGTCGAATATACCTGGTAGCGGACTTGGGAACGTTGAGCTCTAGCTCCCTGGCGGGCCATGCGCCCGCATGGCTGTCTCATAACTACGTTGAGTGTCATTTCTTGAGGTAGGGACGCCTCGCCGAGGCGTCCGTCCTGCTCTGCCTGTGCGGCCATGACATTCGACTACGGTCATGCCAGGACGAAGCAGGACCCTCCATGCAGTTTTCTGGAGGGACGCGCTCCCGCGTGTCCGCGCGTGTCAAGAGTTGTCATGAGTATTCCGATGGCGGCGCATTGAAGTCATCGCTGCAGGTCGTGTCGGCACGGCCATGCATAAGCTGAGTTTTTTGGAGGGACGCGCTCCCGCGTGTCCGCGCGTGTCAAGAGTTGTCATGAGTATTCCGATGGCGGCGCATTGAAGTCATCGCTGCAGGTCGTGTGTGCACGGCCATGCAGGAGCATAGCCCTCCAGGTTGAATGATCCCTTTTTGAGGTAGGGACGCATCGCCGAGGCGTCCGTCCTGCTCTGCCTGCGCGGTCATGACGGAGCATGACCCTCCATTCAGTTTTCTGGAGGGACGCGCTCCCATAAGCGCTAACTTAAGAAAATAGAAATTTTGCCGTTTGCGGTCGCCTGCTTCGTGGAGCCTCCGATAAGTCCTTTGATATGGTCGCCCAGTTGGCGCAAATTTTTTTAAGCGACAACACTGGAGCCACTGCATGGGTCACCTGATGAAGGATCAAAGCGAACTCCCTCCAGTTGCTCTGAGGCCTTGAAGATCTCCAAGTCATATCCCCAGGGGGAAAAATCATTCGCATGGCGAATGATTTTCTCTGCGATTAACGC
>Ga0307981_1001137_pt1 | contig 24714 bp, 17 predicted proteins | sample OrgLakmetagen987_FD_201849 | JGI IMG/M metagenome (GOLD analysis project Ga0307981, IMG submission 201849) | Saline water microbial communities from Organic Lake, Antarctica - #987 | ecosystem: Environmental > Aquatic > Non-marine Saline and Alkaline > Saline | place: Antarctica: Organic Lake... | reverse complement strand
AGAATCTCTTCGCCAGCTTCAGTCTCGAGCATGGCGTGCAAATGCAGCCAGTTGCCGCCTTGGAATACCTTGCCCATTTCCAAAAACTTGAGAGCGCCGTTGGGACCGAGAGCGTCAATCTCGTAGACACCGTCGGTATTCTTCAAGGTACCATCGGCAGGGTTGATGCGAAACAGATTCAAGTACGGATCGAGCATGTAGGCGGGCTTGCAAGAACCAACAATCACGAGATCAAACAATTCGAGCCACTCATTCTTCTTTTGTTCGGCATCGTCCAAGCGCTTGCCGTGGTACAAGTAATTCATGGCGGTCGAAGTGTACTCCCACAACGAATTGGTGAGCAAAAAAACCTTCACGCCCGCTCGTCGGTACCGTTGCAGCATGGGAATGAGTCCCTTGTCATGCACAATGTACTTGTCGGGCTCTCGCGCGACTTCGTCCTTGATGACGCCGTCGCGATGGCACAAATCGACGCATTCCCGCACGTGCTTGTACATTTCCTCGTATGTTTTAAAGTCCAGCGCATCGTGCTCTCCTTGATCCTTGAGTTCAATCAGCGACGCGAACAAATGAGCGTCCACAAACTGAAACAAAGTGTCCATATTGACAAAATCTGGAATTGTGCAGGTAAGTAACGTGGTTAGAGTTGCATTGGAACGACGAGATGCAAGGTGAGTGCGAGTATGGGACTTTTAAGAGTGTGTGGTGTGTGGTGTCGTGTTATCCATATTCAAAGGAGAGTCTATCCACAAGAGGTCAACGGGAACGTACATTTTTCCGAAAAGGACATGACCTTGTTGAACGTTCTCGAATACAAGTGCTTTCGTGTGGTGGACGAGATGCGGTTAAAGCCGTGATTGGCCACCCTGACGTATTTGTGTCGATCAATCTTGAGAAAGTTGCCGCGCACGGTATCAATAATGAGGCCGCGAGTCCAGCCATTGTGATCGTATTCAAAATCTAAGACTTCTGCGGGATAGCCAAAGGCATCGACCAGTTTTTTCTTGGCACCGTCAAAGGCCAATCGATCAAAGGCGGGCTGTTTGTAAGCCGCCAACGTGTAATCCATATCGAATCCAATGGCGCGGATTCCGTCCATGCGGAGCTCTCGATTGCAAAAAACATCCAACGAACTTATGGCGCGGCTGTTGGGTAGACGAGCGGCGTGCCTGATTTGGGTGCTGTCGAGACCGACCGACTTTAGTAGCGCATCGAACCGATTATTGTCGCCATTGATACGATTTGTGGATGCTGGGCGGTCCACCGCGGAGGCGGAAGATACGGCTTCGCCCAGGTGTTGTTCAACCTCTTCGTCTTCCGTATCCATCTCGTACGACATGGGCTCTTCCTCCGCCTTGAGTAGAGTCGATATGGAGCGAACTTTCGATAAGGCACCAGCTGCAGGATATCTAGTTATTCCAGGCGTGCCTTGCAAGGAAAAGGCAGCGACGGATCCAAGGACAAAGCTGCTGAGCAATATTGCCGACGCCAACGCCAACGCAACCCTCCTCATGGTTGAAACGTTCGAGTCAGTTCAAACTAAGACTTGGGAATAGCAACGATCTCGCTTTAGTTAGACTACTTGGATCTCACCTCGACCGACTAGCAGTACTGTAGACTAGCAGTACTGTAGTTGCAGAGTCGAATCTTTTATTGTGCTTGTTCGATTCTTTGCCATTGTTGAAGCTCCAAAACGAAAAAACGTGTGACGAATGATGTTTCTTGACGGCAAGAAATTGCGCGAAACGGACTAGGAAGCGAAGTGTACCCCTCCAGACCGACCGCTTTTTCGTTTCGACCACAAACTAGACTACTGTATCACATCATACATCGTAAAGTCTATGTATCATACGGTACTCGAGAGTCCCATTCTTTGCCACCATGGGACGGCAAAAGGGGGGCCGCCGATCAAGGCGCAAACCCAAAACCAAGAGCGGGACGCCATCGCTGCAGCAGCACGCCTTGAATTTTGAGCTGGATGCTGGACCGGGTTGTCACATTGCGAGAAAGGACAACGGGGGCAGTCCAGCCACACAGTGGGTGATTGAATGGGAAGATTTCGATCCAACCGAGTTTGTAGGACAGGAGGTTCCCGACATTGCCATTGATCCAGAAGAGAGTACGCTATCGCTCTGCAACGATCGAACTGAATACGTGGTGGCTTATATTACCGTCTACGAAACTGTATTGAGAGACTGCAAGGGCCAAGTGCTGCAGCAGGGAACAACGGTAGACAATCACAACGTGTCGCGCCCGTGTACCACGCTGATTGTCTTGTGTCCCCCCAGCACGTTTGCCACATTGTGTTACATTGAGCTGCCGCAAGATAAATCGTTGGAAAATCTAAAAATCGATAGCGACGTGCAGGAATGGAACAAGCACCGCGATAGTGCCGATACGCATCCGCAGACTCTGGGGTTTCCATTACAGGGAGGCACGGGCACCTCCTTTCGATGCACTCAGGGAGAGAGTGGACACTTGACGCACTTTTTTGCGGGTAACTTGCACGCTATTGACTTTGCGTGCCCTATTGGGACACCCTTGTTGGCTGTCGGTAATGGTGTCGTGGTGGAATGCAAAGATTCCAACACTCTCTCTGGAATCGCCGTGTCCAACCTCTTTGAGTGGAATTCGGTCATTTTGCAGTTGGATGCGCATGAAGACTCCATTGACAGACACCAGAAATCGACCGGGCGAGAGGAATCAGTGAAAGCAGGTCCGCTCTTTGTTGAATATGTCCACATTGCAAAGGCAACTGTCAAGGCCGGAGATCGGGTCACTGCTGGACAGGTCATTGGATTGAGTGGGAGCGTGGGCTTTAGTCCGGAACCGCATTTGCATTTCGCAGCCTATCGGAGTGAGGAACCAACGGCGGCCACCGTTCGAGCCTATTTTCATTCGAAAAAAGATCCAGACGTGACGTTTCTCCCAAAAGCGGGAGCATGGTACGATGCCAATGGAGTTGCGAAAGCGCCAACCGACACTGGCCCTGCCTGAAGATATTAACATTGGTAGACTATGCGGCAGTTGTCAACAAAATCCACATCTCCAGAATAGAATGGCTTTTTGTCTGGACAAGAAAGCCCAAGGTGTCCCCCAAATCGGAGCCCTGCAGACTTTTTTCTCTTGTTCGTTTCGGCCTTCCTGCGACGGCTGAAACGACAGGACCAACCCATTTCAAGTAAATCCCCCTTTGTAACTTTGTTGCAAACCAAGACTATCAAACGTCTAGCCATGCAGATGAGCCATGGCACTCACAGAGAGGAGCTAGATGGGGGCCATGGTCGATCCCTTCCGTCTTCCTCGCCTCGAAATGTCGTTGCCCTCTTTGCTCTCGTTCGTTCGTCGGTCCTTCATCAGTCCTTGCGAAACAAGAGTCTGGCTTTAGTTATTATAGCTGCTAGACAAGCTATCGCTGACGCTCGTCAAGGTCCCGCTGCTCTTGCTCCCAGCTACCAACCGCAGCTCGAAGGGCCTGCAAATTTTATGTGATAGGCAGCATGGCTAATACAAGCAAGCAACCGGCACGAAAAGCTAGTAGCTACGCTATTCTAATATCGCGCATAGCTCAATATTGCATAATTTAAACGGTCCGTTACTAGCTACGTATAGCTAGGGCGAATCCCGTAGATAAAGTACTGTAGACGCGTATCGTTGGCTTGTTATACTGTTGTTAGTTTTTGCCTTTTTGCGCTTTGTGCGTATTGTTTCATTCTTTGTAGCTTGTACTGTAGAGTATTCGTTTTTATTTTCTTTGTGCCTTGCATGTTGCGCGCATTGTTGCGTTCTTGTTGAGTCTTTCTTTCGATACATATAGTTTTTTGGTCTTTAACTCATTCATTCATTCATTCATTCGGTGTTTCCTGTTTCTTCATTGATACAGTAGCATGCGGTTTCTTTTTCTTCTTGATCTTGTTCGTTCTCTAGAATTGGGTGCGAAACTTGGTCCCAGTCTTTCCGATCCAAATAAAAGCAGACGTGGCCTTATCAGTAGTAAGACATCCAGTGGACTGCACAAGGGAGCCACCTGTGGCATTCACAGCATGCTGGTGGTCGCGCACGTTGGAATATTCCCACAATCTGATGAACTTGACGATGGCAGCTCTCGAATGGCCTTACTGCGCACTGAATACGAAGTTTCCGGTGCCCACGTGGGCACGATGGAATCCTGAGGCAGCGGTGGTGGCAACAAAGGTTGTGGTCAAATCGGTCAAGAGGGTGCGACAGGCTCCAACTCGTGTCAAAACAAAGCGGAGGGTATCAGCAATGACACTCGAAAAGTCTTGCTGCGCACTGAAAGTTGCTGGTGCTCACATGGACACAAAGGATTCCATCATTGGTGTTGGCAACAAAGGTCGTGGTCAAATCGGTCAAGAGGGTGCGATAAGCTCCAAGCAACTCGCGTCGAAACAAAGCGGAGGGTATCAGCAGCACAACTCGAAGGGGACTTTTGGGGGCGGAGTACGTAAAGCAAACGCTTGTAACAGCCGTGGTAAACCGGAATTTGGAAGCTGATGCCGCAGATGCAGCTGAGAAAGGAGCGGCTGTAATGGGCGCGTACTCGGACTGCCAGAGCAGGCATCCAAGGTGGCAGGAACGGTGCGGTTCCACCCTTGAGAGGTGGTGACGGTGAAAGCAAAGAGCGAAAGAAAGTCAATGACTGCGTGAAAGACCTTGATCTTGTTGCTACGGAGGTGTTGGCACTTCTTTATGGTTGGCTTGGTCAGAATTGCTTGTTGTTGTCGTTGTTGTCGAATGAGAAATATGGTCGATGGGGTTGGCATTGGACGCTGTTTTTTGACGTTCGCGCCTTTTTTCACGCCTTTCGCGCGAAAACGGACGGCGTTTCTCGACCAGACGCGTTTCGTTCTTTGAAAACACATCACTTCACAATGGCGGCAAGGCACTCAACTCGCCAAAATAGAAAAGGAATAGCATCCGCAATACAAGCCGAATCGAAGGGTGACGACCATCTCGCGATAACTAGCTGATTCGTTTGAAACCGATCACGGCATCCGAATCCATATCATGACCAGAACATCACATTTCTTCCCCGTCGGCGTCGTCCTGTTACTCTCCGCGTCGACGGAACTACATCGCGGTGCGATCGCCTTTACCCCGTCCAGAATGCAAGCTATTCTAGCTTCTAGACTAAACATGGTGTCCATGGAAGAGAAACAGAGTGCCGAACAAAATTCTCCTTCTCTGGAAGATTTCGATCCGATACTTGCCAAGATGATTAACTCTGAAGATCGGAGACAACGCTTCGGTCTCGAACTAATTGCCTCGGAAAACTTTGCTAGCAAGGCTGTGCGAGAAGCGCTTGGAAGCTGTCTCACCAACAAGTACAGCGAGGGCGGTGTGGGAAAGCGATATTACGGTGGAAACGAATTTATTGATCAAATCGAAACTCTGTGCATGGACCGTGCTCTCGACCTCTTCGGTTTGGACGCGACTGAATGGGGCGTGAACGTGCAACCGTACTCGGGGTCTCCAGCCAATTTTGCCGTCTACACGGCTCTATTACAGCCGCACGATCGCATCATGGGCTTGGATCTGCCGTCCGGTGGTCACTTGACGCACGGTTTTCAGACTGCCAAGAAAAAGGTATCGGCAACCAGCGTTTACTTTGAAAGTATGCCGTACATTGTGTCATCGGACACGGGTTTGATTGATTACGAGGAAATGGAGCGGCGTGCCCGAATGTTCTTGCCGAAGCTGTTGATTGCCGGTGGATCGGCGTACCCTCGAGAATGGGACTACGCACGCATGCGAAAGATTGCCGATGCTGTCGGGGCCAAGTTGATGGTGGACATGGCGCATATTTCTGGTCTCGTTGCGGGGTACCAAGCCGTGAGCCCTTTTGAGTATGCCGACGTTGTAACGAGTACTACACACAAGACACTCCGCGGTCCTCGTTCGGGAATGATCTTTGGCAAGCGAGAGTACATGGACGACATCAATGCTGCAGTCTTTCCGTCTCTCCAAGGCGGTCCTCACAACCACCAGATTGCGGCCCTTGCTGTCGCTTTGAAGGAAGCGAAGCGACCTGAATTCACTGAGTATACAGCAAATGTCGTGGCGAATGCCAAAGCACTTGCGGCCGGTCTTGGAAAACGAGGACACGTGCTGGCTACGGGAGGCACCGACAATCATCTCATGCTGTGGGACGTTCGATGTTTGGGTCTCACAGGATCCAAGGTTGAAAAGGTTCTCGACTTGGCAAGCATTACGACAAACAAGAACAGTATTCCCGGCGATACATCGGCGATTAACCCAGGAGGTGTGCGGCTAGGGACTCCTGCTTTGACGACGCGAGGACTCACCGAAAGAGACTTTGATCAAGTGGCAGAGTTTCTGCATCGGGGCAGCGAACTCGCCTTGCAGGCACAGCGAATAGCCGAGCTCGAGTTGAAGGCACACCAAGAGTTAGACGATGTTACGGCACCCCCGAAAAAGAAGGTGCTTCTCAAAGACTTTGTAGCGGTACTGCAAACCAATGAAGACGTGCAAAGCGGAGTCCATCTATTGAAGAATGATGTTGAAAGCTTTGCGGCTCAGTTCGTCATGCCAGGCGATGACACAACTACTAGTTAGACTAACTGTCACGCGACTGGATGAAAGCATAGAGGATTATACTTGATATGTAATGTTCTGAAATCTTATGTTACGACTGGCGTCTTTCTGCACAACAACGAGTGAAGAGATCCCAAGGAGAGAGTTTGTTTTTAGGCTCCGCAGTTGAGGCACATGTCGTCATCGTCCTGTGTGGTCAACCCCTTCAATCCCTCGGCAGGCGCAATCCTGCGAGGTCCCTCGGGCGTGATTGGAGTAGCAGCAACCTTGTTGACAGTGTTCTCCTTCTCACTCGCCTCGTTGATCGAGGTCTGCTTTACCTTGTCGGCAACCAACTGTTCCTGGTTGACGGTAAATTTGATAGCATCAGCCTTGGGTCTGGTACGGAGGTAGTACATGCCAGTCTTGAGGCCCTTCTTCCAAGCATAAAAGTGCATGGAAGTCAACTTCTTGGAGTCAGGGTCAGCAATGTGAATGTTCAAACTCTGGCTCTGGCAAATATAGGGCGCACGGTCGGCGGCCATGTCAAGAATAGCACGCTGGGGAATCTCCCAGACAGTCCTGTAGATATCGCGAATTTCCTGGGATATCTCCGGTACATTCTGAATGGATCCATTCTCGGCAATGATTCGGTTACGGACAGACTCGGTCCAGACACCCTTGGCGGTGAGCTCGCGCAACAAGTGCTTGTTGACAACAGTAAACTCCCCGGCCAAGACACGACGGTTGTACATGTTGGATGTGAACGGCTCGGTGCTCTCATTGTTGCCAAGAATCTGGGCGGTCGAAGCCGTGGGCATGGGAGCAACCAACAACGAGTTGCGCATGCCGTGCTCGGCAATCTTGGCCTTGAGTCCAGGCCAGTCCCAACGGTTGGTCGGTTCGACATCCCAAAGGTCAAACTGGAGTCGTCCCTTACTGGCGGGCGAGCCTTGGTAAGTCGAGTAAGCGCCTTCGATCTCGGCGAGTTCCATACTGGCCGTGCAGGCACCAAAGTAAATAGTTTCGAAAATGTCGCGGTTCAACTGCCGGGCCGCGGGGGAGTCGAATGGGATGCGAAGCATCTGAAAGGCGTCGGCAAGACCCTGGACGCCGATACCAATGGGACGGTGGCGCATGTTGGATCTGAGAAAATTGAATGAAAAGAAAGAGGCTGCAGTTAGCAAAAAGGAACACACGCACACAAAAAAAAGCACCACTCCAAAGCAAAGAGCAACACGTACGTCTTGGCCTCTTCAATGGGATAAAAGTTGCGATCAATAATCTTGTTCAAGTTCTTGGTCACCACCTCGGTCACTGCCTTGAGCTTGTCAAAGTCAAACGACCCAGTCGTTCCGTAATCCCCCGGCTTGACCAGCATGCTCAAACTGATACTGGCCAAGTTGCAAACGGCCGCCTCGTCGGGCGCCGTGTACTCGACAATTTCGGTGCACAAGTTGGAGCACTTGATGGTCCCCAAGTTTTGCTGGTTGGACTTGGAGTTGCACGCATCCTTAAACAACATGTAAGGGGTGCCCGTTTCGACTTGCGCGTCCAAAATGGCAAACCACAATTGCTGCGCCTTGATGGTCTTGCGCACCTTTCCCTCGCGCTCGTACTGTTCGTACAAGGCCACAAATTCGTCGCCGCAACAGTCGGAAAGACCGGGACTTTCGTTGGGACACATGAGACTCCAGTCGCCATTGTCCTTGACACGCTGCATAAAGAGGTCGGGGACCCAGAGGGCATAAAACAAATCCCGGGCGCGGTCCGATTCGTTGCCGTGGTTCTTGCGCAAATCCAAAAACGGAAAAATGTCCGCGTGCCACGGTTCCAAGTAAATGGCAATGGAACCCTTGCGCTTGCCGCCACCCTGATCGACATAGCGAGCGGTATTGTTAAAGACGCGGAGCATGGGGACAATGCCGTTGGAAGTACCGTTGGTACCGCGAATGTAGGATTGACTGGCGCGGACATTGTGAATGGCGAGTCCAATGCCGCCGGCGTATTTGGAAATGACTGCGCAGTTCTTGAGTGAATCGTAAATGCCGTCAATGGAATCGTCCTTGGCCGTCATTAAAAAGCAAGAGGACATTTGTGGATTTGGCGTGCCGGCATTAAAAAGAGTTGGCGTGGCGTGGGTAAAGAATCGTTCCGACAGGAGGTTGTAGGTTTCAATGACGTGGGGAATGTCGTGACCGTGGATTCCAACAGAGACGCGCATGAGCATGAGCTGCGGGCGTTCTGCAATTTTTCCGTCCATTTTGAGGAGATAGGACTTTTCGAGCGTCTTGAATCCAAAATAGTCGTATTCAAAGTCTCTGGCGTGCACGACGGCGCCATCAAGTTCGTCCTTGTGCTTCATGACAACGTCGTACACATCGTCGGCAATGAGAGACGCCGGCTTGCCAGTCTTGGGGTGCGCGTACTTGTGAAACTTTTCTACCAAATCTGAAAATTTGCCAATGGTGGACTTGTGCAGGTTGGAAACTGAAATGCGCGCCGCCAAGATTGAGTAATCCGGGTGCTGGGTAGCAAAGGAGGCGGCGGTCTGTGCAGCGAGTCTGTGCGAGGACAGTAGAGGGTGAGTGAGTGGGGTGTGTTTGTGTGTTTGCATAAAAGCTGGTGAAAGGCAAGGCAATGACTTACTCATCGAGTTCCGAGGTGGTAACGCCTGGGTAGACTCCCTGGATGACCTTTTGCGAGATGACGACGGCGTCCACATGCTGTTGCAATCGTGATGGAGAGATGGTGTGAGATGATGATTGATGATAGATTGTAGAATACTGTACGTGTGTAGTGTAGCAATGCACAGTCAGTCGTTGGTTGAATCGTTGTTCGTATTGTACATACCTTTGCGTCCAATCCGTAGCAAAGCTTGGAGATGCGGCTGGTGATCTTGTCAAAGTGCACCGACTCCTTCTTGCCGTTGCGCTTGAGTACATACATGGACATGGTAAGGAAAAGGTTGCTTTCTTGGTTCCTTTCGACGACAACAGTGAGTAAGTGAGCAAAGGAGGGGTCCAAGGAGGAGAGATTGTGCGCAATTTTACATTCTTTGGAGGGCGTTTTTTCTCGTTTTTTGGGCGCCTTTGCTTGGCACGCGTCGTTTCGCGCCCTTTTCAAAATTATGATCGAGTTATTTAGTATTCAATTCGTAGAGTGGAATCCGGGTACTCCCAAGAAATGGGCGCGTTCATCATTCATCTCATTTAGAGACCAAGAGCAGCCACCAAGCAACACGCAGCGACCATGGCGTCGTCGTCCCACGCGTTCCCCGCCAGCTCGAGCTCGAACCTCGTCAACACGTACACTACTGGTAAAGCCAACTCTTACAGCAGCTCAAGCTTTCCCCCAGCGCCAGTGAACCGTTCGCTGGGTCGGTACACGAATGAGACCAGCAGCAGCAACAACAGCAAACGCAAAGGGGTGCCAGCACCCGCACCACGAACGGCACTAGCCTTGCTGCACCACAACCGCGCCAATCAGACCAGTCGGCTGCAGCTCCTGCGGCGACGAAGCACTGCAGCTGTAGATACCAATGCGAGTTCAACTTGCAATGAATCATCTACTACTACTACTACCACCGATTGGTTGACGCTCCCAATCGGAGGAATTCATGAACTCGCGGGAGAAGCCGGAGCTGGAAAAACCCAAGTCGCCCTGAGTCTCTGCATTGCGGCGGCGCTATCGAATACAACGACTAGTACCGCAACAACAACAACAATAGCAGCAGCAGCGATCAAACCGAAACAACCCATCCGAGCCATTTACGTGGGTCTGGGAAAGGCCACCATGCCAAAGGTGGCACAGCGACTGCAGCAAATGGCCGCGGCACAAACGCAACGACAGTCTCCAACAACAACGCCATCAACATTAACATCAACTACTACTACTGCCGGCACGGTCCTGTCTCGCATTCTCACGCGCGCATGCGTCAACCAAGACAATCTCTGGCACTTGCTCCAAACCGAACTGCCCCTCGTATTGCAGCAACAACCCTGTTCCATTCTCATTTTGGACAGCGTGGCCGATCTATTTCGCTCACAGCAGCTGCACGACACTCGCGCGGCATCGCAAACAACCAATGAATCACACTTGGCGGCACGTCGCTCCGCCACGCTATTCTCCTTGGCGGCCTTGCTCAAGCAATACTCGGAGCGGTACAATGTCACGGTCCTGGTCCTCAATCAGGTGACGGCGTCCATGGGCAACGACCCAGCGCAACGTTCCACCATGGCGTTTCAATCATCGTCCAACAACAACAATAATAATGATAACATCAGTACGTCACTGCCGGCACTGGGCCTCTCGTGGGCCCACTGCGTCAACCACAGCTACCTCATGAGTCGCCGCGAAACAACGGCCAGTGCCACGGGCACGACTGTCTTTACTCGCACCCTGCGCTTGCGACGGTCCGCAACCCACACCACCCGCGAATCATCTGCCGCCGTCAAGATTGATGCGGCGGGGGCCTACATTTCTTTCGCCAAACTGGATTGATTGATTTCACTGTATTATAGACTAGTAGTCCAGCCGGCTCTATTTGGGTTGGTTCCAATACAATTTTATTTTTTAAGATTTAGAATACGCCGTGGAAAGTGGGCTCGTTTTGAACGATGGGGATATCTATGAGTAGCAGCACTGCCGTGCCGTACCGGTATGCAGTGCATTCGTGTGTGGATGTGTCTAGTGCAGTCCTTTCCGCGCAATTCGTTTTATCGTTGCAACTCGGCAACAGTACCAGGCCAGGTACATGCGAGTACGAGGTATGCACAGCATTTACAAGGACGTTCCCAGCGACAAGCCACGCGTCTTGCCCGCACGTAAATGCGCTGCCGCCCGTGGCGTCTCATCCAAAACCCAGTTGCCCATCATGCAGCAGCAATCCTCTTCCACCTTGATGCTCGCCAAACTGCTGCGCTTGTAAATGAGGGATTTCGTTGCCGGCTTGGTAAACGTGGCAATCGCTCCCGGCGCCGTGGCAAGCTTCACTGGTCGGGCAGCAGGCACGACAATCTTGGCATTAACAGCAGAATCAGTCATGGGATTCTCCTTGATTTCCTGCAGACCGCCTTCGTCGGCCATGAGCGTCATGACGAATCGCTTGGGACGAAAGGTACGAATCACGTTGGAAATGAGCGCCTTGTACGATTTAACCTTTTGATTCGTTTCAAACGAGACATATGAGGATCCCGACTCGGGGGTAATGTGAATCGTAGTGTAGGACCGAAAGAGAGCCGCGTTCATGGAATAGCCGCAAGGTTCAAAGGCGCGCGGGTCAATCATGGCTCCGGGACAGAGTTCGTTGATCCCCGACGCAGCGGTCATTTCTCTGGAAATGCGAGCCACTTCCTCGTCCTTGTCTTCGTTGGGTCGGTTGCGTTCGTAATGTTCGTAGAAAAAGAGCTGCGAAACGTTCTCGTCAATGTCAAACATCATGATATTGAGCACGCGGTCCGTGTCAATCTCCAACGCCTTGGCGCGAATGGTCTGATCCGCCACAAAGACAAACCAGTGATCCGCATTGACAGGTCCCAAGGTGTAGCCGTTTCCGTTGAGGCGCTCGCAAAGATTGCGATGTCCGTACAAGTAATCCAACTCCTGGTGAAAGGACTGGTGCGGAAAGGCTTGATCGCCCGGAAAGTTGAAATTCTTCCGACTGTAGCCAACCCAATCAATTTCGAGACCCAGTTTGCGGCCCAAGTCAATCAAGGTGGCAATGCAGCGAAGCAGGGTGGTTGTTCCGCACGTCTTTAGAACGAGCATGTAGGGATAGACAAATAGGGATGACTCGGAAAGAACGTAGGCGTCTAGATACTGGTTGGAAATGGAGGACAAAATGGTGCATCGGGCACGGGCGCAAATGGCGTCTAAATCGTCCCGGTTGAGGCGCCGCAATCCCACGCGTTGAATGGGTTCTTCCGCGTTGGAACTGCCCGAGAGTTCACCGATAGTGTTGTCAATGTGGTCATCTTCCAGCTTGCGAAATACCACTTCTAGCGTTTTTTCTGGTCCTTCAAACATGCCAGTGTAGTCTCGTTCCAGAACATGTCCCGAATGCTCATCGTCCGAGATGCCGACTTGAGAGTGTGAGTTCCAGTCTCTGGCTTCTACAGTCGGGCTGTCGGCAGCCTTTTCACCTCTGATGAGCTCTGGTACGCCTTGGATATCAAAATCGGGTGCCGGCGGCATGCTGGTAGTCAATTGGATCGTCTATTCTTTGGTAGAGCTATGTAGCGGTACAGTAGACTACTCGACGAAATTTGCAAGGGCTGCTAGGAGGGATGGCACTTGGCTGTCGCCGCCACTGACAAGCTAATGGGAACGAAAAAGACCGAACGAACGGGCTGTAACGAGCAGTGAGAGGATAGGAACAAGGGGTCGTGTGAGAATAATGGAGCATTCGTGAAAATGTTCGCGATATGTGAATTAATGGCGTTCGGTAAGCGTTCTTTCTGGAATGACGGCGACCCTTGTCAGTAGGAACTGGAAATGGACAGTCAGTAGGGTAGGGTAGGGTATCTTACTCACAAGCATGTAATGGTCTCCTAAGATAGAGGCCTTTCAGTGGTGAACGGAGCGGCAACGGTGGAACGGATGTTGAAAAAATGCAGACCGCTGGATCTGGATGGAGTTAGTGTCGTGGAAGATGATGGGTGGTTGAGTGGTGACAACGCCGAACGTCGATTGATTCCTTCGATTTGCTTGTTGCTTGTTGCTTGTCGTGTTGTATTGTCGGTCTCTCGATCGCTCTCGGTCTCCTTTTTCCATTAGGAATTGATTGACTGGATGGTGCGTGATTTCAAAAATAATCATCATCTTCTCTAATTAAACTAAAATGGCGCGAGAGAGCAACCACGCGACTTCCTTGTCGCTCTGACGGCGCCGCAAAAATAACGTCAGCGTTTTACAAAGGAATCTGGTGCTCGAAAGATCTGTTTGTAGGCAATGAAAGATCGTCTTGGCGCGATCGATCTTATGGGACCAAGATTCCCTCCTTGACATAACCTGTACAACACTTAGTACGTCATAGCAATCATCGTGTGCGAAGTGCGAACCACCCTACCATCAACACTTGATTTTATCATACTTTTTTCACCATGAAGCTCTCTGCCGCTGTCACCTTCTTTTTCGTTGCTTCGGCTTCGGCCTTTGCTCCTGCCTCCACGACCAGTCGGGTGAGTTAGTTGTCAAGAGAAACTCCTGTGTAGTTCGAAAAGAGACTGCCAGAGACATCCATCAAAGACCATATCTTTGGTAGGAAACTTGCAGCTGGAAACTTGCAAAAAGCCCTCTGCTTTGAAAGCTTTCGACTTGGGTCAGATGTCTGATTATATAGGTGCACTACTTTAGTTCAGCTCGGTAGATGGGATAGATGGATGGATGAATAGCTCTCGGCTCGGTTTTGGTCGTGGGGTCGTCAACCGATGTTTCTTTGTTTTACTAACCTTGTACCTCCTGCATTCGCACATAATTCCATTCGTTTCGTTTCGAATAGGGAACCACTCTTTACTCGGCTCCTACCGGAACCAATCCCTTTGGAGGAAAAGGATTGGAGTACGGAGGTGGAAGTGACCCCAATGCCAAGACTGTCAGGTTGCGTGACCGTCTCGCCGAGGCTGATGTCGACCGCCGCAAGGCTGCGGACGCTGCGGATCAGCGTGAACGTGCTGCCGAGATCAAACGTGAGGAGCGCCAAAAAAAGATTGATTACATGGTCAACATGCCCGACAGCACCCCTGCTGGTACAGGTTAGTACTACGTTTCTCTATGCATGCATTCGGGAACGAGAAGATTGTTGCGAGACACTTTTTTGGTTTGTTTGGTACCTCACACATTACTCTTTTGGTCTCTTTTCTACTGTGACAGTCGACGAGTTCATGTTCAAGGAAGGTGTTCAGGACCAACTAGACAAGCTCGACAGAGAACTTGTTGGACTCGTCCCTGTCAAGAAGCGTGTCAAGGAGATTGCTGCCCTTCTTGTCCTTGACAAGATGCGCCGCAAGCTCGGTTTCGAGACTGCCGTCCCGTCGTTGCACATGAGTTTCACTGGTGCCCCCGGAACTGGAAAGACCACCGTCGCCGTCCGCATGGGACAGATCCTTGCCAAGATGGGATACTCCCGCTCGGGACATGTTGTCCTTGCCACTCGTGATGATCTTGTCGGTCAGTATGTCGGTCACACCGCCCCCAAGACCAAGGAAATGATCAAGAAGGCCATGGGTGGTGTCCTCCTCATTGATGAGGCCTACTACCTCTTTAATGCTGCCAACGACCGTGATTACGGTCAGGAGTCGATTGAAATTCTTCTCAACGTCATGGAAAACAACCAGGATGATCTCGTTGTTGCCCTTGCTGGATACAAAGACCGCATGGACACTTTCTTCTCCTACATTCCTGGTATGATGTCTCGTGTTGGTAACCACATTAACTTCCCCAACTACAGTGCCGATGAGCTCGTCCAAATCGCTGCTGTGATGGCGGGACAGTTAGAGTATGACATTGAAGAACCCGCTTACAGGGTCTTTAGGGAGTACATTGCCAAGCGCATGGAGTTGCCCTTTTTCTCCAACGCCCGTACTGTGCGTAACGCTATGGATCGCGCTCGTATGAACTCCGCCATCCGAACCTTCGAGAAGTATGCCATTAGAGGAGAGAACGGCGGTGTCTGCTCGGTCAAGGACCTCATGTGCATCACGGCTGAGGACTTTCAAGTCTTGCTGGACGATATTAACAATGCCGATCCCTCCAAAGTTATCTTCGCCTAAATCAATTCCATGTACCGGTAATGCGGAGGGATAAATTATTTATTTTCTTTGCATTGCAGCAACAGCACTACGGATATTCATACGCAATTCAAACATTATTAGCTTGTTACTTTCTCTTTCCCTGCTTACTGTCGCCTTGCTTGCGAAACAAACCTTTCGCTCGGCCACGGTTCATTCTTTGGACGCCTGCTTGGATGCGCTGAAAAACATTGTTCTTGGGGGCAGCGTCGAATTGGATCTCTTGCTTGTCCTCTTTGATCTTGACCTTCTTTGTCTGTCGAACGATGCAGAGAAAAAAAGCGGTGAGTGGTCTGTTGCAATTCCTTCTGCCGCGCACAATGGCAACAACGTTTGGCAAGCGCTTACCTTTCCATGATCCAGCTGTGCGTCCCATCGATTGACAAACATCTTTCGTTTTCGTTTCCGCTCGCTCTTCTCCATCTGTTGAACAATATTTGCCCTCTCATTGTGATCTAGTAACTGATGTCCCTTGAGGCTCGTCTCTTGGGGACCGCCATCGTCATTACCATCGTCGTCATTTCCATCGTCATCGTCGTCCCAAGCATCAACCTTTAGGTTTCCAAGAAGATGGTATTCTTGGCCCTTCGCGACCGCGACTGTTCTTGGCTTCCAAGCCTTCGATTTGAAGCGCGGTCCCATCATCACTTCCACTTTCGAGCGTCCTTCCGCTCTACCAAGGACAATACGAGTCCGTGGGGCGGTCTTTGCCGCTTCGTTGGCCTTGCTGCTTTTTGATTCCACTGATTCTTTCTCCATGGGGGTGGACGACGTCGCAGAAGGTGGAGTTGTGGTCAAAGACGTGGTTTCTTTCGTAGAGGCGGAGGAGCTCGGATCTGGTAGCCTCGTTGAGGCAGGACCACCGGCTGGTGCGGTTGCAATCTCGTCGGAACTGGAAGAGGCCTCTTCGGATGATTCTTCCCCTGGCGGTATCTGCCTTGAAGCAGGAACAATAGCCGACGTGACTGGCTCCTGCGCTGAACTCTCGTCCGAAATAGAAGCGGACTCGTTGGACGATTCCTCTTCAAGAGCTGATACCGACGCTTTCAGATTTGAAGTTGCCAGCTTGTCACTGGCGTCTGCAGTTTCACTAGAATCAGATTCCGACTCTGACGCTGAATCTGAAGTGCTGCTGTCGGCTTGGTCTCGCCGGGCTTGATTCAAAGACTTGCGTGGTGCACCAGCTTCAGGCTCTTCGCTCCTAGTGTCAAGCGATTCAGACGACGACGACGACGAGAACTCTGACGATTTTGTTTCTCTCGAGACACTTTCACTCGTGGTGCTGAGAGTCTCCTTGGTCTCCTTTTTGCTGTCTCGCGACAATGAAATTAAAGTCTCTTCGTCCGGTTTGACACTTACTCGCATAGGCGAGGTAGATGAGGCTTTTTTGCTCGCAGTCGGGTTCGACTGCTGTACGCTCGAAGCAGCGGTATCCAAGCTATCGGCCCGCGCCTTGGCTCGAAGGCGACCCAGTTCTTTTGCTTCCTCGGCCGACATTGATGCTCTTAGCGGTGGGCTGGGAAATTCCAACTTGACTTCCTTCCGGCAATAGAAAAGAATGTAGGCATCTCGTTGCTTCAACACGGTGCGCTCGGAAACTGTCTCAACGAAAGAATCGTCCATGTGAAACCACTGGTGACCTCCGTTCTTACTGGGCTTCTTGACGTACGCCGTGTAGTGCCCCGAGCTCGCGCTTCCACCGACATGAATGATAATTCCAGTCAAGGAGTATGCACAAGACCGCCCGTCGCTGAGAGATAGCTTGAGATCGGCGGGGAATTCAATGGGCTTGGAAATCTTTTTGCCTCCTCTACCGCCACCAAAGCCACCGTAGTTTCCATAGCCACTGTTTGCAAAACCTCCGAAACCCATACCACCATACGTGAATCGTTTGAGCTGTATACAAAGAGTCAAGGGAGGCCGAAAGACCGTCAGCTGTTTGGTGGCGCAAACTCGCTTCTTGCACCCCGAGCACTTCCATCGGTTTTCCGAATCCAAAGTTTCTTTCCGAGTAAACTCGACAAAGGCGCTACCGACACTTTGACACGACTTTCGACTGACTTCGAGCGACAGGTCGAGGAATGGATCGTACGTATTGCTGCAGTTACCGCAGCTCGTGCATCGAACTTGACTTCGCAGATAGCCACCAAAGATGCGGTGAATGTAGGTGGTTTCGTCCAGCCGAGGAATGGGTAACCGATCGCGCCATCCACTGGCGTGTTGGTTAATCCCAGACTCCTTGAGCTCGCCGTCATTCATGGAATCCAGCAAGTGCACCAGAAACTCGTGCGCATCCTCTTGTCGCCCTGGTCGGAACTTGTAACCGTTTCGGCTTCCGCCAGAACCAAGAGAAGGGACAGCGTTGACGATTGCTTTCGGGGCAAGAGCGTGGCCTGCATGATTCGAGCCACTGCTGCTGGTACCATGCACTTTGTGGAACAAAGATCGTAGCATTAACGTGACCTTTTTCCCTTGACTGACCTTACCTCCTCCTTTGGTACCGTTCTTTCCACTGTTGCCGCCGTGAGCTTGAGCTTGGGGCATGGCCATGAGCGACTGGCACAAGGGCGGCAAGTACGCAAGACACTGGAGCGTGCTGTTTAGAAAGCAGGTATTACCGAGATTCACAAAGCCTTGGGGCGACACCCGCGTCATGTCGTGGTGCGTGTCGAGGTCCCACCTGTGCGCCAACAACACTTTGCGTTCGTCGCACAGTCCTCGTTGGGGAAGGTTTAACTCTCCGTCCGTCGAGTTGGCACGCGGCCGACAACCCAACTTGTCTCGAACAATGTCTTCCACCGATCTGCCGGAAAGATGGCCCGCCGCTCCGTGGACCTCGGGAGCGCGGGTAGGCGTAGCAACTGCAGCTGTTGCAGTCTCGGCCTTGTACGTTCTCGTTCGGTCGTTGTTGCCATTCGCAACGGCTTTTTCGTTTTTTCCCTTGGCGAGAATGTCCGTACTCGGTAGCATTAAAGGTTGCCGCATAATTACTGGTACTACTCTCTCTGCCCCATTATCGGTTCGTTTTCTCTTGTTCATGCTGAATATCTCCTCAATTGTCACGTTCGTCCGGTACGCTGGTGTTGGGGCGGCAGCTTGCTTGGCATGGACCATGCTGTTCGGAGATTGACCCGCCGAGTTTGGACTTGCAGACACCGCCCCGCCTTCTGGAGGCTTGCTGCCTCCAAAATGGAAATCTCCCCTCTGGCCATTTCTTTTTGGAAAGACGAAACCGACGCGCGTGAGCTGCCTCTTTCGCGAGCCAAAGGATGTGGGAGGATTCGCAAGCAAGAGGCCGTTGGCGCGTTGTTCGCTCGGTACCGATGCTACTGGTGGTGCTACTATTGGTGGTAACGCCTTCGCAGTCTGTTTTCCCGGCGAGACAGCCAGGGATTTTGGTAACGGCGATCCATTGGAGAGACTCATGAGTTGGTTCTCTGGAGCGTGCGATCCCTGATGCGTTTCCGCTTGCTCCAGTCGGAGCTTTTGCTGTCGCTCCCTCCGTCGCTTTTTGGAGGAATTCTTGTTTTTGCTCATTTTCAACAACTCGTTACTGTACCAACAATGCTCTAAACTAGAGGTTTCTCTGGACCTTTCGGCTGGAAACAAAGCTTCCAGTGAGGATATAGGAGTCTACTGTTTACTGTACTAATCGTACGATGTTTGGAGCTTGGATGGAAGCCACAGAGATCAAATGGGCGTAAGATCCATGATGCATCGAGAAGCTATTCAATCTCAAGAAATCTCAAGAAATTGATGGCCAAAGGAGGAGGGGCTGTATGACGTCATCATGACATTCGTTTCTGAAAGAGTTTCTGAAATAGACAAAAAACCATTTAACGGCGTTAATTACTGCTGCTTTGAGTGTACCCGTTCGGGGGTACTGTATATTCTCGCTCTACTTTACAGTACATTCCACATTTTTCTTTTTTTTCATAAAAATGGTTGCAGTCGACCATGATGGGCGACGGGCTGGAAGAAGTCTTTGAGCTTTTGACACTGGCAACAAACCTGAAAGAGACACCGCAGAGCCGGATAGAGGCGGCGACCAAGGTAAGAGGTGTTCGTTTGCCTGGAGCTATCGTCGTAGACTTTGTCCACAGTGTCCACGACTCGAACATGCATGCATATATGCATACTCACTACCACTCACTCCATCTGCGCGTCTTTACCTTGTTCGGCACCGTTCCCGCTATTATACTCTCTCCTACTGACTGCAGTACTATGAAGCTGTCTACCTGATGCGACGGTTTTGTCAAAAGATCCCATCGACCGCGGAAGAAATCGCCACGAGACAACTGCTGCAAGAAAAGGTCCGTCACTACGAACAAGTCGCGTCCCAGCTTCTGGCCGACGATTCCAGCACTGCCAACGGAGCTAGCACTGATCCGCGGTCTCCAGTGGACAAGCGAACCTTTTTCAATGAAGATTCCAGCGTCATGCCCATTCCCGTTCCTTCCGCAGCAGCAGCAGCCTCGCCGCGTTCCGCGTCGGCCGCCTTGATCAACGCTACGGCGAGTCAGGCCAATACCAAACTCCTGCAGGCCTTGGACTTGGACGAAGGCAGCGAAACACAAAAGTCAATTGCCGTTTACATGGAGGCTGCGGAACTGTACTTGCAAGCGGTCCGGGCTGCCGATGCATCTGTCCATTCTGACTCTGCCGCCGAGCAAATCTGCCTCGTCATGAAGCGCCGATTGGAAAACACGTTGGATCGCGTGGAACAGCTCAAGGCTGCTCCGGCCAGCAAAAAGGCTGTAGTTCCGCAGCAGCGCGTCGGAGAGCGCACTTCAAAGAATGCAGCAACGCCGCAAATAGCGTCAACATCGCCGACCGTTTCCTCGTCGTCACTGACGAAGCAAGAAATTGCAATTTTGAAGCAATCCTCAATGATTGCGTCGGGACTCTTTTTGCCGTGGACCGATCAGGATGCCGTGGACATTTCCGCAGCAGCACTGTATCCCCAGGCTCTCTACACGGATCCCGAGGGCTTTCTGCCACTCTCCGACAAGCAAAAGCTGCGATTTCAAAAGTGGGCTCGTCCCTCGGAGATCGTGCGGATACGACAGCAGCATGGTTTCACCCAAGGCAAACAAACGCCCGTCATGGTGGTCAAGGCTGTTACACCTTACACGATCAAGCAACAATACGTGACAGACTGCTCCTTTATTGCGAGTCTTTGCATCTGTGCCGCCTTTGAACGACGCTTTCGAAAGCGACTCATTACAAGCATTTTGTATCCGCAAACGAGTCAAGGTGACTTGCTAGTCAACGACGGTGGCGGAAAGTACGTGGTCAAGTTGTGGTTGAACGGTGTCGCTCGTTGCGTAGTGATTGACGACTTTCTTCCCATTGACAAGTACGGGAATTTACTTTGCTCGCGCACCACAGATACAAGGGCGGGTCAGCTCGAACTGTGGGTCTGTCTGATTGAAAAGGCCTACATGAAACTGTGCGGAGGATACGACTTTCCCGGTTCCAACAGCGGCGTGGACCTGTTCTCGCTGACGGGCTGGATTCCCGAGCGTGTTTTGTTTGCCAAGGATGAAGCAAAGGTACGAGACTTTGAGACGCACCCCGAACGAGCCTGGGAACGCATCTTTAGTGCCAGCTCGTTTGGGGATTGTCTCATTACTGTCTCTACAACAAAGGACATAACGGAGAGTCAAGCCGAAGCCATTGGGCTGGTGACGGGTCATGCGTATGCTGTCTTGAGTGTGGTTGAGACGAAGGATGGCACGCGATTACTAATGCTAAAAAATCCATGGGCCCACAAGGGATGGAAGGGTCCCTATTCGAGTGGAGACTTGGCAAGCTGGCAGGCCGAACTTCGTACCGAAGTTGGCTACAACCCTGAGGTTGCCGCCAAGCACGATGATGGCATCTTCTGGATTTGTTGGCGGGATATCCTGAAATACTTTCAAAACTTTCACCTCTCTTGGAACCCATCTCTATTCAAGTTCCGTGCCACTGTGCACGGGTCTTGGCCAAGCGGACAAGGGCCGTCAGACGATAGCTTTAATGTCGGAGACAACCCGCAGTATTTGCTGAAACTCTCCGACGCCGCAATCCGTCAAAAAGCAACCATTTGGATACTAATTTCGAGGCATGTCACGAAACAGGAGCAAGAGGGTAGTGAAGTAAGTTGCTCAAGTCTTTTGTTGTCTGGAATCATTTCATTTGGAGCAGCAATCTCATCCTTTTCTGTACCATACTGTCGGAACGTAGGTAAAGGACTTTTTGACTATTCACATCCATCGGAATGACGGCAAGAAAGACCGGATCTGGTATTCCGGGCGAAGTGGCAACTCTGTGCTGGTAAGTATTTTCGACGTCATGAAGTGGAGATTGAATTGCTTCATTTGTTCGTTCATACTAACTCTACTCTTGCTTTGTGATTGTGTAGAATGGAGCATACACAAACAACCCACAGGGTCTAGTTCGATACGATGTCACGGGTCCGACAGATTCCAATCTTACTCTTGTCCTCTCTCAATACAAAAAGTCCAACGACTTGGCATACACCCTCTCTTGCTTTTGTACGGAGCAATTCACTCTTGGGCTTCCCTTGCCAGACCTCGAGCACTCGGTGGAGTTGTCCTCTGACTGGACTTCCGCAACCGCCGGAGGTCCGATCGGGTCGGACAGCTTTATATCCAATCCTAGTTTCGCAGTCAAGGTCCCTGATGGCGGTTCTATCGTTCAGCTACGAGTCAGTACCAAAAGGACCGTGGCGGCCAACATTGTCCTGGTACCAGTTGAATCCTTTCGACAGCGGGTGGAAAGTTCAAAGGGAAAGCCAGCTATTGACACTGACAAGTACAAGCACGGGTTTGTTGTCTCGGAAAGGCAAAGGATCGAGGCTGGATCATATGTCTTGGTTGTCAGCAACTTTCAGAAAGGGCAGACCGCTCCTTTCGTATTGCGGGTATCCTCGTCTAAAAAGCTACAACTAGAAGCTATTTAGAATCGTTTGACAAATTCTGAACAAGGTTAATTAAACTATACTAGCTCTTTGCCGATATCCAAAAGGTGGAGCCATGGCGAGATGCCTCGATAGCAGCAAACCACTCGTCTTCTTCTTGTGTCGTCCAGCCCACAGTTGTCCTTGGATCTTGGCGTACTCGTCGCTGCTTTGTCATACTGGCTGCTCTTTCGTATCCCCCCTGAAGTGCCACAGCTAGAACAGTTGCCGAAGAGATCGACGCGCTGGACAACAACCCACTCACGATATTGCACACGGCATCAGAATCCTTCAACTCAGATAGAGTCAGATTTCCCCATACCAGTCGAGCCCGTCTCTTTGACCCTCCCAACCAAGCCGCAACAGCCTTGTGGTTGGGATGGTTCACAGTTTCGCACGCCAATGCATGGACGGCGTTGGGCTGTGAGGTGACATGCTGTTGCAGCCAGTCCGACGGACCGACACAAACTGTTGTTCCACACTGAGCCAACGCAGTGAGACGATTGAGCTGTGTCTTGTCCTTCAAGCCAAATGCTGGTCCATCCATGGCTCGTCGCACAGCCAACTGCAGGGCCGCTTCAGCGTCCTCTTCACTGCAATGGGGCTGGTCCGGTCGCTGAATCTGTGTCTTCAACAAGGCCGCCGCCAAGTGCCGTAGCGAGTACTTGAAACGGGCATTTTCGGCACGAAACAGGAGCGATGTATCAATCACTCGTCGGTGAATCCAACGAGCCGCTCGCAAGTCATTTTCGGGCGAGTGACCAATCACAATGTCGTGCGGTGCGATAGTCTGCAGCAAGGCGGCCTGTACTTGTTCCACTCTTGTTTCTACATTTTTCAAAATGGCAGGCGTCATTCCCGAATAGGTGGTGACATAATCCACAACAGAATTTCGCGGTTGGATGACTTCGTCCCAGAGCACGACAGCTTTCACGCTCTGCTGGTCGGTCGAGTCTAGCGCTACGACTTGCATTAGAGTCATACGCGCAATTTCACTGCCAGCTGTTGTCATGACCATTTCACAATCCACAGCAAAGATGCGCGGACTAGACAACGAATCATCGGCAGCCGCAGCTGTCGTTGCGGACTCGGATCGTTCGACAAACGGTGCCAATTCCTCCGTCTTGGCGTCGTTGCCAACCACTTGAACTGTAAAGTTCTTGACGAGCGTCATGGCATCGGCAAGCGAGATACTGGATGGACTGAGAATATTATCCGAGGCTGGTTCCTTTGGCAGTGCTACATTTTCGGACTCCTTGGCGACTGGTGCTGTTTCGGGGTACCCTTCTCGCTCCCACTGTTCCGTCGTGACTGTGAGCAAGGTCAGAGCTTGTGCCAGATCCCCTAGAGTCGTCACAGCGTTCGATTCAGTTACGTTCCCACTTGACTTGGATGACTTGGACGCGTACATGAGGTTGCCCGAGATAGACTTGGGCTGGGATCCTTGAAACCAGCGAGTCGACGTTGTCAGGACGTTTCGGTTGTGATCTTGGTTGTTTATACATTCCGACAGTTGCTGACGAACTGCTTCCAACAGTTGTGGATCTTGCACATGCACTTCCAAGACGGCAACGTGTTCGACAGCAGCGGAATTGTGCAAACAAGCCCACCCTGGAATTTCTGTCGCCTGGTCATTGTCGCGCTTTCGCTTTTTGCTATTGCTACTGCTACTGCTTTCGTCAACGGCGTGAACGTTGGCCACGAGTCGATGTAGCAAGTCTCGATGATCCGATCCTTCAACTGTAACGGCATCTGTTTCGGTATTGTTGCTACCCTGTCGCCACAAGACGGATGGACCCCACGTCAGCTCTTGCTGCTTCTTGCGCGAGAGTTCCTCGAGTTCCGTCCATTCCTCCGCGGATGACACGCCACTGATGCCTCCTGAAGGTGTGGCTGCTCTGGCTCGCTTGCGAAGCTTTTTGAGGCGGCCGTTTTCTTTCTTGGTCATGTGAGAGGCCGCATCAATAGTAAGGTCACCACCATTGGAATTGGAAGCGCCACCCTTAGTAGCGACTGCTTGCGGCGGCTCCTCCATGGTCCTTTGGAATATGTTCTTTTCTGGAAGAATGAAATGGGTGGTGTGCGTTTTCAAGTTCGCGCCATTTCAGTCACACATCCGTTTCTTTCTCCTCCGCACAAAACACGCACTTTCTTTCGTTTTCTCACATCATCATTCCCATTCGACAACCGACAACCGACAACCGACGACGAACGACGAACACTACCGACTACCCGAATTGACCATGAAGGGCCGCTTTGATGGTCTCGATGTCACCGCCATGGTGGCGTACCTCCAAAAGACTCTCTTAGGTCGACGCATCGTCAATATCTACGACGGAGACTCGGGCGAGTCTTACATTTTCAAACTCGACGGCGATACCAACGCGACCAGTAACACCAGCAGCA